>Ga0209589_1000843_pt1 | contig 46482 bp, 28 predicted proteins | sample CowpeawhiteBW_FD_187525 | JGI IMG/M metagenome (GOLD analysis project Ga0209589, IMG submission 187525) | Root nodule microbial communities of legume samples collected from California USA - Cow pea white BW (SPAdes) (version 2) | ecosystem: Host-associated > Plants > Roots > Nodule | place: USA...
CAAACTACTGTACTCTTTTTTTTTTTTAAATTACCTATGTAGGCAAATTTTAAAAGTATTACCAAAATAGGTCTAAAGTTGGGTTCAAAGAACATGATTTCAACAATAAAGTCGTATTTAAAAAGTGAGACTTATACCTTTATACAAAAAAGTTGTATATTTTTATTTTAACTATCACATCTACCATTTTGTATGTATATTTTTATTTTAACTTATAAAAATTGTGGTTCTAGCATACATTTTTTTTTATTTATTTATTACTTATATATGTTTAGAAGTTTGTAGTTTTTATATTTTTAAAATTTTATATAACCATATTTTTTAATTTTATACTATTAGTTAATAATATAGCTAATGACTTTTAAAAAATTTCTTATCTTTTCATACATTTTTATACAATTATATATTATTTATTATTCTTAATTTTTAGATGTTTATTAATAATTCAATTAATGAACAAAAATAATATTTTTGATTTCTTATATAAAATAATTTTCATTTTAAATCGTTTAAAAAAATTTATTATTAAAACTTATTTATTTAAATAAATAAATATGTATATTTTTTAATTTTAATTTACTTATCAAATTATTATTATATAATTTTAATAATATATACAATTTATAGGTATAAAATTAAAAATGTTTATACAACCACTGATATCACATTTTTTTATTTATTTATGCGGACCATTTCAGTCAAAAACTTTCTTTCCTAAATGCATTTATATTTTTTTAGGTATATATTTATTTTTTGCTGTTTCCTTTAGGAGATGCATTCCATCACTCAATTTTATTGTACAATTTCAAACGCACACACGTCCTTACACTTCACTCAATTACCACATCACGGATAAAAAATTAATTAAAATAAAATTAAAATATCAATTAAAGTGACACATTGGTAGATTAAGAAAGAGTAAAATTTACGGGGTTAAAGTATCGCTACCCATTGTTTTTTGGGCCTTATAATATCAAAATTCTAATGATAATAGTCGAAAAAATTACAATTTGTTTTAATACTTCCTTTTGTTAATATATGTCATAGCCATTTCTTTTCAAAAGAATTTTACCGAATTTGTCCTTTTCACTAGTCATGTACCTCCAACAACTGTTATTAAGTATTAGAATTATTTATTGATTTTAAGACACAATTGTAAAATAAGTTAAAAGAGAATTTTTACGAACCTAACTTATATTATTTGGAGTTACAACTCCTGTGTCTCTTTGAGAATCTTAACATTATATATATATATATATATATATATATATATATATATATATATATATTATATATATATATATATATATATATATAATATTATTTAATTGACTTTATAACATTTATTTTGGTGATGTCTAGAGTTCTCAAAACACGTAATCTGGTTCGACCTGCTTCGACCCATTACGAGTTGATGATTTAGTGAGTCAATTCAATCCGGCTTACTTCTTAACAAGTCAAAAAAATTTGAACCCGGCTCGGCCCACCACGGGTTAGCGGGTTAAACGGGTTGGCTCACGGGTTTACTTAATTAAAAAAAATAATTTTTTTTTTATTTTTTTTCAATCAAAACTAAATTGTAATTCTAATTAAAATATAAATAAAGTTTAAGACAATCCAAATATAAACCAAAATAAAAAAATACAAATTATTTATGTATTTGATAGAAAAAATAACCTAACATAATCCAAATATAAAGCCCAACTCAATAAAAAAAATAAAAAACACTTGTGTGACCCCTATATTTGCGGGTTGGTGAGTCAACCCGGCTCACCATGGGTTCAACCCGAGTGAGCTGGGTTCTAGATGAGTCGGGTCAAAAATCAACCCGTATTCAAATTTGTAAAAAAATTTGAACCTAACTCGACCAAAACCCGTGATGAGCCGGATTGACTCACGGGTTCCAACCCATTTTGACAGTTCTAGATGTAATTGCTATTTTATTTCATCGTTTATTTATTTAATTTTATATAAATGTAAAATTTTGTAATTAATACTAAAAGTAGGAATTTAATTTTTATTAAAAATGAATAATATAATAAAGAAACATCTTGGTCGTCTACCTCAAAGTTCATAATGACAAAAGTCTCTTCGTGGTTATAAATAATGACACAAAAGTCATGAGAAAAATATGACAATCCAACTTATTTTTAATTAAATAAAATCATTTGTCATCTTACTTTAATTACAACAACGTTTTTCATTAACAAGAAAATATCACAACTCTTAACACTTAGGGGCAAGATATTGACCGGTGAAAACTAATTTCAAAGTATAAAAAATTTGTGAACAAAAATGTAATATAAACTTAATTAAAAATATCAAAATTTACAAGATGCTTAATAAAACTTAAAGTAAATTTATATTATACAATAAAATTGTAAAATATTAAGTATGTTTTTAATTTTTAAATTTTAATTGAAATTGAAATTGAAATTTATTTTAATTATTAAATTTTAAAAATTAATAAATATAATAATTTTAACTTAATTTTGTTAAATTTAATTGATTTTATGTCAAATATATTTTTTATGTCAGTATTTAAATTATTTATATTGTTTGACAAATTTTAATTTAATTAAAATAAAAATATTATATTTTTTTTCTTTTTCAAATTTAAAGATAAAATATATCAAAATTTTATAAATTTCAATTTCATATAAAAGTTCATAAACCAAATACATATACATAATTAACCCAATAATAAAAATACAGTATATACAAAAAATAATTACAAAAAGCTTTTTATACATTACTCTAAATTAGATTATATATAAATAGATACTAATGTAAAATTAATTCGTATATACATGGTTTTAATTCAGTGGCATATTATAATTATATTATAAAAGCTCAAGTAGTGAATTATAGTGCATATAATTTACTGACGGAACAATCTTTAAAGAAAATGAAGGGTGTATATTGAAGTTAGGTAAAAATAGCGAAATTGAGTATCGTCTTTGTTCTGTGTCTTATTGTCTGCATAAATTTGTTTTTGTAACCCGATTCCACCAATCATCGCTCTCCTTCTCGCGCCAAATACAAAAACCACCACCATTTTCCATTCTCCTCCTTCCTCTCTCACTCCCACACCGGTAATAATTTAACTTCGCTCTGTTAAACATCGTCCACCCATGTCACATCTTGGATCTCATCACCAATCAATCCATTCCCTCTCCTTTCCCACACGCACATTCATCCATGTCTATAAACAGACTCTGAATTTTTTCTTCTTCCTGTCTCATTGTTTCGCTGTTGAGTCGTTGCGTTTTGTAGGGTTTGTGAGATGTCGGATGCGCCAGCCAGCCCGAGTCACGAGAGTGGGGGCGAGCAGAGCCCGCGCGGTTCTTCGTCTGGTGCGAGGGAACAAGACCGCTTTCTTCCTATTGCCAATATCAGCCGCATCATGAAGAAGGGTCTTCCTCCCAACGGCAAGATTGCTAAAGACGCCAAAGATACCATGCAAGAATGTGTTTCTGAGTTCATCAGCTTCATTACCAGCGAGTTAGTTCGCAACTATATATAACAAAAGTTTGAGTTCACGGTTTTTATTTATTTATTTTTTATTTTGGTTTGGTAACTGGGGTTTCTGAGAATGTTTGGTTAAACATTATATATCAAACATTTGTAGCTCAGAATGATTTGTTTTCAGTTTTTTTTTTTTTTTTTTTTTTTTTTTTTTTTTTTTTTGGTTTTTTTTTTTTTTTTTTTTTTTTTTTTTTTTTTTTTGTCTTTTTTGGCATTTGGGGGTTTCTGAGGATTTTTGGTTACTGAATTACGTGCAGGGCGAGTGACAAATGTCAGAAAGAGAAGAGAAAGACTATCAATGGAGACGATTTGTTATGGGCAATGGCCACTTTGGGTTTTGAAGACTACATAGAACCGCTTAAGGTGTACCTGGCAAGGTACAGAGAGGTATTTTTTCTTTTTCTTTTTTAGTCTTTCTTGGTATAGTGTTTGAGGGTTCTTTACTTATCGGTTTGCAGTGTCTGCTCTTTCTATCTTAATAAATTCTTTGTTCATATATATAAAAATTCTGTCTTTTTTGTTTTTTATTCTGAGTTGATATACAAATAGGACACTGGGATATATACACACACGCACAGTATTAAAACTTCAGGAGACAATTGGACTCGTTTATTAAATTGTTGTCTAATGCAAGTGTAGAATATGAATTATTCATCCCAGTTTTCATTTCCCTTTCCATCTTGAACTGTGGATGGTTGGATGAGCCAGGTGCATGGGGAAACTTTTCAAGGAAAAAATTCATAAAGTTCTCTTCCATCCCCTTCATTTAAATGATGATGCTTTGATAATGTTGCTTATGACACTGTAATTAACTGACTTTTTCCTTTTCCTTTTTATTTGGTGGTGACTTTGGAATGTGCGCAATATCACAGGCGGAGGTTAGTTAGTCAGCCCTCCTCTTGGTTTAATTGTGTTATTTGTAATTTATCTTGGACTATTTTTGCCAATGGAAATGTTAATGTTTGGGGACACAAATTCTTATAGGGTGACACCAAAGGATCTGCTAGAGGTGGTGATGGATCTGGTAGACCAGATCAAGTTGGCCTTGCAGGTCAAAATTCTCAGGTGTGGTTGCATAACCGTTTTGGAATTTTGTTTTTAGTTTAACAATTATTAGTCTTGTGATATTTTCTCTAAGGAAAAATGATTTGGTTCATTGCGTGTTTTTGGTTAAATGTATATGGCAGCTTGTTCATCAGGGTTCACTGAACTATATTAGTTTGCAGGTAATATTCTTTCTTTCTCCTTCTCTCTTGAATGCATGAATGCTCATTTATTTAGCAAGCACTTGCATGCCCAATTATGGAGATAGAAAAATAGGCACGTTCTTATTAGAAGAAGAGCAAACTTGAATATTGTAGTAGGCTTTTTATGTTCTGAATACCCTCCACCCTATGATGCAGATATACAGTACGGCAATACAATTATTTTAAAAATATATAGGATATTATATGCATGAGATACACGTTTAGAAATATATAAAAATTCATAAAATAATAAATATATAATTGTTATTCTACATATTCAAATTAAAAACATACTTCTTAGACTTTACTAAAAGCAACAAAATTGTATCTTATTGTCATTATAATTTACTTTCAATTATTTACATATAGGAACAATATATCCATCTCATCTCTTCTTTGAAATCATTCATATAGAGAACGATTTCCACCTTTTATTCATCAGGACAATTTTTTGTTTGTTTCTATATATCATACATGCTTATGCCTATGTGTTAGATGCAGTTGTATTGGTTTTTAACGAGACACTTTAAAAGTTTGTACACTTTATCAATACATATTGGTGAAGTATCTGAAAATATCGGTATCAAATATGGATATGTGAAACAAATTGAAGTGTTAGTGTATCATAACCTCTACCCTTGTTTGTTGTATTGATTCCAATTTCTTGTAAGTGGAGGGAGGACTGATATTTACAAGCAAAGTTCAGTGTCAGTAAATTTGATATTTTCCCTTTGTTGCTTGTGCAATAGCTGTTCTTAGCTTTGAGATGATAATTTTCATTAACTTATTTTTTATGTTAAGCTTGTGAGCTTTGCATTTATATCTGGTCAATATATTTGAAATTTTTAGTTTTATTCCATGAATACTTGGTGTCTCAAGCATAAAGATTAGGTTGTCCTTTCGAAACATATAATTTAGAGGGAGCTTTTAACACGTCTAAATTGAGTTAGAATTTTGTTGGAAACTTGTTGCTTTGGAAAAGCACACACAATTTGAAGATTAATGGAGAGAGGTTTCACATCTCAGAACATTTTATTGATTTTGAAATTGGTACTCTAATTAAGCTGTCTAGCCATTGAGAGGTTCATTCCAACAGGTTTGTGTTCATTGGTTTGTTTAGTTTTGGATCCCTTTTCCCACCAGTTGACAACCCCCTTGAATAAAAAAACTTCTTTGAATAGTTCATAAAACAAAAGTGTCTCAATCTGTCTCTTGGTGGATAATTTTTTTGTCTCTGGCGTTTGTTTCATCCATTCTTGTACCTGTTTCCTTATAAAGTCTTCTTAAACTGGATAAAGACTATACTCAAATTTCATTTCATCAAAATTATTAACCTTTTCAATTACTAATGTCAGTATATTAGGAATACAATGTTTTTGAGTGTGTGCCTTCGCCCTTAAACTTGGAAAGGTGCAAAAAGCTATGAAGAATTCTTATGTGTTCTGCTCTTGTTCTTTTAAAAGGAGTTACCTTTTTTATTTTCCATTTTTGTCTCAAAGTGATTCCATTTCTTCTATATTGAGGCAACTTTAGGTTCGTGGAAACATATTTTTTCGTTCAAGACAACACCTTATCCATTCTCTAGTTGTGTAACCCCTCTTCTCTTGTATGAAAACTTCTAGCCCAGAGAAGAAAAAAATGTGCAAGATTGTACAATGATAATTTCCTTAGCCTTCAAGACTTCAACTACTTTGGGATACTACACTGTTGTTGCTTGCTTTTAGTCCTCTAAAATGGTGTTATGATGAAAGTTTCGTTTCAATTGTGACGTTTAATTAAATTCATTTTCAAGAACCTTTAATATACATTCTTCTGGCAAATGTTTACCATATTTGTCACCATACTGCATTTTAGTAATTGTTGTTGGAATTGGACTTTAAACCTAATTCAACCCCACAAAATTGGCTTGTAAGGTGAGGTTTGCACCCCACTTATATATTATGAAATTACCTTATCTCTAGTTGATGTGGGACTTTCAACAAATCTTCTCAAGTCGAGGTATATACATCTTGTGCGTGGGACTAGAAATTAATGGGTGGTTCGATAATGGCTCGAAATAGTGAGTAGAACAGAATGTCCAAGAAATCTTGCTAAGATAGGCTTTAACCTGACTCTAATAACATTGTTGAGTAAAAACATTTTCGGCATTTTGTTGAAACTAGCAAATCTTATTTCAGACTAATGTTAGTGATGATATTGCAATTTATTTTTTCGGTGAATTAAAATTTAAATCCTAGGTTTGCAGAGTCTGTTACCTAGAATGACTGATTTCTCTCTAGGCAATTTGCTTGAAATTATATTAAGCCTTTTCAAGGTAACAAGATGAAGTAGGACAAATGGTGTATGCTAAAGGAACATTAGGATTATAAGCTTGGTTATTTTGGTACTAATAATTCCCAGCACAGTGGGTAGGGAGGTGGGTCCTTAATATGTTATTGTTGGTTGTGCATGAGAAAAAAAAAAATTTGTTGAGAAATTTTATCCACTTAGTGATTTTTCTTTTTGTCTAGAAAGGAATTGGTCCGCTGTGGAATACTCTTGATTCACACACAGAAAAAATGTGCAGTTAACTGAGTTGTTTTAGGGATTTGAGAGCTCCATTTAATTATAGCTTTCTATTTAGCAAGTGGATTTCTTAGCTGTTACTATGTGCTTTGATTTAAAAACTTATGATTTAGAATTGATTGTCATTGAGCTCTTTTATTCTCCCTCTCTTTTAATTTCCTCGTTCTGTATCTTTTCCAATCTTCTCCCCTCTCTATTAGTCATTGTTTCTCCTCATCGTACATGATAGTGAAGTTCTAGGCACATGATTACTCCCTCCATCCTCAGCAAAAATCCCTAGATCTGTTCACTACAAGTTAGTTACCGGGTTGAATGATGACTGTCCTAAGCTGGCAGGTACTGTGTAAGATGTAGAAAAATATAATTCTTTAGACCATTATGTAAATAAAATATGGGATGGGCTCATATTGGGGTCTCTGACAAAATAAGAAGGTACTTTTCTAAAGGGGGATTTTTTTCTATATCCCAATAGTTTGAGTGAAATGATTTTGTTATGGTACTTTTCTAAAGGGGGATTTTTTTCTATATCCCCAATAGTTTGAGTGAAATGATTTTGTTATCCTCTGTTAAAATTTTTTTGTATCCAATGTTACTTTTCTAATTTGTATTATGGATTAGATAATTTGGAATGTAAATTTGCATTACGAGGTTTACAATCTGGAACGGAAATTTATATCATGGAATATAATTGGAATATATTTTGCATTTTTACTGTTTTTCACATTTGCATTACAGATCGTACAATTCAGAATCTAGATTTGCATTACGGATTGTACAGTTCGAAATATAATTTGTATTCTGAATTGTCTTTCAAATTTGCATTATGGATAGTACAAAATAAGGTTATGATAAGATGGTACTTTTCTAAGGGGGATTTTTTTCTATATCCTCCATAGTTTGAGTGAAATGACTTAGTTATCCTTTGTTAAAAGAAATTTGTACCCAATGTTGTTTTCCTAATTTGTATTATGGATTGGATAATTTGGAATGTAAATTTACATTACGGGTTTTACAATCTGGAATAGAAATTTATATTATGGAATATATAATCTGGAATATATTTTGCATTTTGATTGCTTTTCAAATTTGTCATAGGGATTGTACAATTCATAATATATATGCATTATGGATTGTACAATTCGAAATGTAATTTGTATTCCGAATTGTCTTCCAAATTTTTCCAAATTTACATTATGAATTGTACAAAAGAAGGTTATGATAAGATGGTACTTTTCTAAAGGGGGATTTTTTTCTATATCCCCCATAGTTTGAGTGAAATGACTTAGTTATCCTCTACTAAATTTTTTTTGTACCCAATATTGTTTTCCTAATTTGTATTATGGATTGGATAATTCGGAATGTAAATTTGCATTATGGATTTTATAATTCGGAGTGAAAATTTATATTATGGAATATATAATCTGGAATATATTTTGCATTTTGATTATTTTTCAAATTTGCATGACAGATTGTATAATTCAGAATCTAGATTTGCATTACAGATTGTAGAATTCAAAATCTAGATTTGTATTACGAATCATACAGTTCGAAATATATTTGCATTATGGATTGTACAGGATATAATTTGTATTTTGAATTCTCTTTCAAATTTGTATTGCGGATTGTAAAATTTTAAATATAAATTTGCATTAGAATTGTACAATCCAAACCTATAATTAAAAGATGAAAAAAAAATCATGCACTATCCTTTTTCATTAGTTTCAGCAAGTACATTTGGAATTTCTAATCCAAAACTATAATTAAAAGATGAAAAAAATCATGCACTATCCTTTTTCATTAGTTTCGGCAAGTACAGTTGGAACTTTAGAAAGTATGAGATGCAGGAAGAAAATATAGGTTCCATGAAGAAATTCCTTTTTTAAAGTTGTCTCACGTTCAAACATAGTGCCAAGACATAGTTAGCCTTTCACCACTAAATACTAGGCATTGGTATTTCGATCGCTAAATTGGAAATAACTTGGGAACTACCTGAATCCTTGTCTTAATATTGTCTTAATATTGTCTTTAGCTACAGTCTATAGTTATCTACACACGCCAAAATATAATTTATAACGGCAAGAATAGATAGCTCAGTATTTTGTATTTTTCTATTTGCATGCTTAATCCCTAGAGTCGTCTTTCTTTGGAGATCAAAAGTGACTTGTTTTTTAATAAAAGGTTCATATAAGACATCACTATTAGACATTACTATGATTCTAGATATCTCAGTTTGATTGACACTCCAAACACATTTATCATTTACCATCACATAAAAATTTCATTAAAAATAAAATGAAAGATACAAAAAAACTAATGGGGAAACCCACAAACAAAAAACAGTACAGGTTGGCATAACCATAGAAGTTGGCATAACCATATACCATTTAAATACTTATCTAGAGGACAGGTTTAAACTTGTCAATTTATCGGTACAATTTTTTTTTTTTTGACACAATGATTGCCTTCTCGTAGTAAATTATATGTGATATCTTAAAATCCATATCTCTATAAAACTTTGCATTTCTTCCGACGATCTCTAATAAATCATGGTACAATCTTTTGATGAAAGAAAACTTTATAGATCAAGGTTGAATCACATTTCAACCAAAGAGTATTCTGAAACTGACTCTTCTAGCATGCTCGTGTACTTCCTCTAAAGATACATCCACAAACAGATAAACCTGGATTTCCATACCAATGTGACTTGTTTTGTCGATCATGGTGTTTTTAACGTTTAAGAGGAATTCAAATACTTGTTCAAGTGTACGAAGTGTGATTTCTTTGCTATCAGTTGTTGACATCTGCTCTACCTGCTTCTATATTAAAATGTTTGACAATTTTCAAACCTGTTGGGATTTTCAGGTGCAACCACAACATCTGGTTATACCTTCGATGCAAAGCCATGAATAGTGTAGATGTTTCCGCACATCTTTTTTATTTGACTTGAATGCTTGTACGCTTGACATGGGTGGAAACAATGATGTAATGATTAAAAAGTAGGTTATTGTGTAGAAGGTTTGAATGTCAGAGTTTTGTTACGTCACTAAAGTAGATATTTATTAACACATGTCATATTTAGCTGCATGACCAATTGAAGGGAAAGAAAGACGTGTGTTGGGGTTATGCATGTGATTCACCATGTAACTTGTCATGGTCAGAAGCATCTGTTCAAGAGTTTTCTTGAGATTATGTAATGTTTGCAGACACTCCAGTTGTTATTTTATTTAGTTTAGGTAAATAGTTGGAGTCTTTTTTCCTTTACAATTTTAAGAAAATGTTCACTTGCTAAAATACCAATGTTATTCAAAGGGTTCTTAGCTTCACTGCTGTTCAAGTGATGCTGTATAAATTATATTTTTATTTTAAAGCTAATTTTCTGTACTGTTTAGAGTCACAATGTTGAGTTATAACTTTGAGCAAAATACATAAAAAAAAAAGATAAACTTAACATAAGAAGAAAAATATACTAAATTATAACTGATTTAAAAATTTGTTAAAGATTTCATATCAACTAAAAAAATAAAATAGATTATTATATATGAATAGATATAAACTTTATCTTATAAATTAATTTTATAATATATAAAAATATAAACTTTATCTTATAAATTAATTTTATAATATATAAAAAATATAAATTTGATCTTATAAATTAATTTTATAATACAAAATAAAATATAAATTTTATCTTACAAATTAATTTTATAATATAAACATCCGTAAATCTTTTCTTATAAATTAATTTTATAAAGTTAAATCATACTTAAAATTTTAAATGCTGTCATAGGTCTATACAAAATTCTTCCAATCCTTACTATAAGAACAAAATTACAATTTTTTTATACTTTTCATAAAAATCGATTTAAAACGTATTTCTTATTAAAACTTTTTTAATAAAAGTACATTTAGTTATTAGTAATTTCTAATGAACAATACCTTAGAAAATACATTTATCTTAAATTTTTTGGATGTGACCTTGCCAAACACATTATGAGAACCTTGTTGTCCCTTACATAATCAAAAAAAAGTTAAACAATAAATATATTAATAGAGATTAAAATAATCAAAACTAATAACAATATTTGAGAACAAAAACAAAATCGTGTTATTAAATTATTGATAATGGATTAAATCCTCTTTGTTCCTATGGAAGTCTATTGTTTACGATGTTTCTGCCACCATTTGCTCATGGACTACAAAATTACAATTATTGAAAATATTTTTTTAAATTTGACGATAATCCTGAATGGATTAATTCATAAAACTAATTAACATAAGAATTATTTTTTAATAAATCACAATGTATATTAATAAACTATTTTCTTTACCTATCCCATTATAATCAAACTTAATTCACTCAAACCATCTAATTGACACTGGTAGCCCTTGCACTTGGTTAATGGAATTGTGTGCAATACATTATCAGTACATCTCACACTGAAGTACGTGTCGCATAAGAATAATAGATCCAAAACACCTTACTGTATATTTCTAAACATTTCACTGAATGTTTAGTTTTCCGTTTGCAAGACACCAGGAACGTTCACAATTTGAAAATTGAGAAGCAAAATATATTGATGTATGTCAGGAAAGATGTGGATTACCTTTATTTTCCAAACACACTCTTAATCATAAATTCTTTGAAACACAACACATTTAAAAGTATGAAAAACTAAGATGCAACAAGACTAAACCCTAAATTCAGTCCTTCAAAGTTACACCAGTCATCATATTAGTTTCTAAATTCTGCTCATTGTATTAGTTGTCCATAACTTCTCTTTGTTATATACCGAAACTATGTTTGAATTCGGGATGCTTCAAATTTGAAGAATAAGCTAAATTTTATGATATGTTTGGTTACTTCATAAGTATGTCTCCACAATAAAATTTTAACAGGAAACTCAGTTTTGTAAAAACAAGACTTGTACTTGCAAAATTTAATTGAAACATCACCAAGTTCTCCAAAGATTTTCTGTACTTTGGCAACCATTTAGCAATAAACTGGTTAAGCAGTTTTATTCAGTTATAATATGCTGTTATATTGTTTTCAGCACTCCCTATAATTGTAATTGTAAATTACTTTTGGTATGCTTACTATATTTGCTTTCCTTTGAGGTGAGGAGAAATCTCCTGGTCTAACCTGCAAAATCAATTTGACAACTCAGTTAGCAGAGTAATAGTGTACTGAGATGTGCTTTTACCTATTGTTTTTGAATATGCTATTCATCTATTTAGGAAGGATTAACAAGGATTAGTGACAGTAATTATGTAAATAATTATTTAACAAGGATTAACATGTGCTTACCTATTCATCTATTTAACAAGGATTAGTGACAGTAATTAACTACTTCAATGAATAATTTCATTGGAAAAAGAATATTATGTAAATAATTATTTTGAATCTCACTTACCATATTTCATTGTGTCTTTCATAGTAGAGTCTGGAAAATTCGCCAAACATATTGCATGTTTTGTTCTTGTCAGAATCTATGGTTGGTGCTTAAAACAATCAAATTTGAAGTAAATGACCAAATTGAGCCAAATGAAACAAGATGCATAGTACACAACACAGTAAAAATCCTAAGAAAACAGAAGTATATGTATTTTCAACCTATGGTCTACAGTGAGATTTAAACTATGAGGCCCAAAACTAGCTAAACCAAGGAAGATATGAATCAGATTCCCGTTTCAACTGCAGAAACAGGACTGTTTGCTTATCAACATTGTTAAACCAATATACAATTGAATGTGAAAATGGATCTATCTAACGTTTTTTATGCTACTACTCTGCTCCCAGACTTAAAACTTTAATTTTGTAGTGACACAGATATGTCTAAGTAAATAGAGCTGACAGAGGATGCATTGGTATCACAATAGCTAAGAATCACTAATCAAACATGCCCAAGTAATACCCTCGTTTTCTTGAATATTTTTTCTTCAGCAGTCTCAAGATTGTTGCTACAAAAGTGCAAATTCTTTTCCTTTAGGCTTGAAACGCCTGATTGAAAACAGAATGTTTGATAACATCCTCCTCTTTATCTTTCCTGTTCTGTAGTGTTTGTCAGCTGACATGCTTCCTTAAAAACATTCTAGTGGTACTAAAAATGTATCACCTGGTAAGACAATAATTCAATTAGTCCCAACTCAAACCAAAAGGAACATAAGTAAGATAATTTTATCTTCAAGCTATGCTCTAATATTGCTACTGCATGGTCCATGAGGATGCAATGCAGCTGTTGTCTCCATCATAAGACATAATGCACCTATCAAAATTATCAATTACCAAATCTCGTATATGTAATAGCAAAAAGTTACTTACCAAATAATTAGACTGTATTATGTTCAGAATTGGAGAGATCAATATGCATATCTTGGTCCTGGTCCACCGTTGTGGTAAAAGATGCAGGTTTGAATAATGTACTTGGAGTATAGTTAAGCTTGTAATTTACGAGAACTGATCCAAATATGTTGAAATTTTCAGCACTACTGAAAGCACTCTCTGCATCGGCACACTTCTTAAAAACCACTCTAGCCCGGCTATTCCCTCTGTCAACTTCTGTCTCAGATTCATTTAGAGGTCCAAATTGCCCAAAAATCTTATTCAGTTTCATTTCTGAGGGAACAGAATCCATCTCAGCAAAGTTCAAAATAAGTTCAGCTTCGGAATTCTCATTCTCATCTACACAACCGGAAGGCTTTTCAGGAACCTCAAGATGATTGTTTTCAGACAATTGTTTCCTGGGATAGGACCTACGAGTGTAAACTATAATAGGCTTTTCTGGCTCAGCGGGGGCATGTTGGTAGTCTCTTCTGCTGCTTTTCTGTGACTGCTGTTTTTCAGAACGAATCTGGATGCCTGTCTCAGATTTCTCTGCTAGAGGTTGTTTCTTCCTTTTACTACCAGCTTTATCTGCAGGTGAAATTTCTTTTCCAGAATCATTGGCCACAATTATTGAATTCCTGAAATCAGTGAAGAAGCTCACTATAACATTCAAGGAACTATAATCTCCCAGGGGTTCATGTGCCACCCACTGAAGTAAATGTAGCAAATCATCTAGAGATGAATATTCCACTGGAACAATCAAGCTTGACTTCTGAGTCTTCTCAGAACTAGAGAAGATATCAGTTCCATTTCTTGAAAAACCTTCAGTACAACCATCTTCCCTTTGAGACCTGTCTTGAGAACATTTCAACATAGAGGGTGGTCCAGTAAGTTGATTAGCAACCCTTAGAATACGTTCACCAATTTTAAATGATTGCTTTGTGGAATTAGAAACTTTGGCAAGGGAAACTGTTTTTCTCCGGTCTTTCATCCCTGAAATACCGCCCGAATGATCAATAGTCTTCTTTTTCTTGGATGAGGCAGGATAAATCAGATTATCAGTGGCATCACCTGACTGATAATCACCGTGTGTAGAATCTGAAGTCCCACCTGCTGATTCAGACAAGCTTCTTTTCTTCTTTTCTTGATATGTATTATCTTTCAAATTATGCTTGCGTTTGTGACTGGAGATGTTTGATGTTTTCATTTTTCCAGCACCAGTGTGAACATCTTTTTTAATTTCACTCAAACTTTTTTCAGCATCCTTAACTAATGCATTGGTGTCATTATCCAAAACTCCACAATATTGTAACTCAGGCAAGCAAGAGTAACCCTTTAAACGGTAGAAAGCAAGCAACTGAGCCTTAGCAATTAAGAGCTCCAATCGATCAAAGCCACCAGTTGGAAACTCCGACAGAGTTTTCAAGTATTCCAAAAGGTTCTGAGGTGAAAAGGAGTCAACATTTAAAGATTCATCCACTCTGCGTATGAAACTTAGTTCTTGTTGAATACCAGTGTTTTCAACAGTCTGGAGTTTAATCTTGTCGAGAGTATCTTCAGGTATGCAGGAACATGCTAACCCATATTCTGCACGTCTTGTGGCTTCTTCCAAAGCACTATCTACAGCATTCTGAAATGCATCTGAACTGCACTGCTTTACCATATTAGAGAAATGAGTCCTAAAGGGCTTAAGCTGAGACGAATCATTCCAGGCAAATGTTCTATCCCCAAAATAAGCAACCAAATAGCGATCCTTTTTTAAATGCTTCAGAGCCTCCACAGATGAATCGGAGGGATCAAATATCTGCCCCGGCCACCATGGATGGCTTCTCACCTTGCCCCACACCAAATCATACACAGAAAACTCACCTACATTTTCAGTTGGCAGCTGATAACTTGCCTGAAAAATGACTCCTGAGCTCTTCTTATTTGACACAGAAAATACCTTTCTGACTTTTCTACCCGTTCTTTTATGCCGTTCAGCATCGTCAAAGTTTTCATCTTCAATTTCCTGCTCTTCATGTGAATCAACTTGCTCTGAAATGCCAGCATTCTCTTTAATGCTTTGTCTGTCTTCTGACTCATCCTTAACATCATTGATTGCTTCTTTCTCCACTGATTCATTTACCTCCCTGTCATCAATGTCCTTCTGCTCATCTAATACTTTCAAGTTGGTATGATTTCCACCTAATTCGGCAGTTTCGTTCTCACTCTTTTCTTCTAAGGACCCCACAACTTGAGAACCCTCACCAAGAACCCCAACACCTTCTCCTGCGGTAGGATTCACACCATTACCCTCCTTATTTAAGCCATCAGAACCCACATCATCATCAAGCTCAACAACACCCTCACCAGTGCAAACACCATCTTCTATGCATAAATCAGAACCCACTTTGAGATCCTTTCCATTCATAACTAAAGATCCCTCCTTTACTACAAGTTCTTCTAGGGTTTCTAGTTCACCAGCCATGCTCACAGTACAGGTCAACGAGGAATCTAGAATTCTCCAGGCAGACAACTTTCATACGTTGTTTCTTCCATGGAAAAGCTTGACAAACACTGAAAACATGTTAGGTAATGAAAAAAAAAAAAAAAAAACAAACACAAAAAAAAAAAAAAAAAAAAAACTCTCCTGAACAAAAAAAAAATGGCTTCAAGCAAGAAACCCATATGGGATAAAGTCCATGCTCACACACATAGTACATACAGATTCAAACTAAGATGCCCGTCAATGAAATGAACAAAAAGTCCAAACAAAACGAAGAATAAACAAAACAGGAAAGCTGAATACCAGGTTTAACAGATTAGATCCTTGGGAAGTGAAAGCTAGCTCGAGTTTTGGTTTGTTGGTTATGGTTATGGGTTTAATTTGGTAGCCACGTTTGGAATTAGGAGAAATATTAAATAGTGCTGTTAGAAAGACATGGGCATGTCCTAATTTACCAAATTGGTGAAATTTTGTATTGAATTTAATAACATGGATAAATTTTAAAATTTGTATAGTGTTTCTTATTAATTTTGAATCAAGAAATCATGCTTCTAAATTTAACTTTGTAGTCTTAGATCAATTTTTCGATGAAGTCTTGCTTTCAAACATATTTTTACCATTTTTTTTTTAGAAAAGTCAGTGATTTCAAGTATATTTTTTACTATTTTTTTAAGGGAAGTTGGACATAGAATTACGAGTTTAATTTTCTTTTTTATTGTATCTATTAGGATGACTTTTTTTTTTCTTCTTTGTCTATTTTTTTATAGAATCATATGTGAACTTGATTTTAATGTAAAGTGTTTTTTTAATCGTGTAATCGAGGACGTTTTTATGTTTTTCATAAAAATAAATATATTAATTTTAGTTTGAAATCATTATTTTATTCAATGAAATTCCTGAAATAAAATCAATAAGCTTGAAAAAAATAAACAAAAATGTTTAACAATTAAAGAAAAAAATAATAAAGTGATAATTAATTTTGAATAATAAGATACTAAGGTAAGGAAATATTTATTTGTGAAAGTTAGCTCCACAAGTTGATATTGTAGTTTGTCTTCTATATTTTTATTAATTTGACTTAAATCATACCAATTTCAGTTTGAACATTGTCATATTCATTGTTATTATCTTTTTTTGTATGTATGATGTCCAATTTTATCATAGGAAGTCGCAATAAGTCTATAACAATTCATAGATGACATGGAATTGTATGTTATTGCAAATGCATTGCACAAGAGTTAAATTGTGCCAATCACTAAGCCAATGCATACGCAAGCAGACTTGGAAAAACATAATAGTATACTCATGTGCTGCACACATAAATGGCAGATTATGCTATTGAAATAATTCAATATGACAATTTTTGCATTATGATACAAGTCCTTGTAGGATAGTATGAATTTGATGTAGCGATTAAACTAAACTAAATCATCACAGAAATATTTTGGAAGTGCAAAAATAAATATATAAAATTTTGTAAGGTACCACGCAAAAATTTATTAAAAAATTCAAAAAAAATTCAAAAAAATCATAAATTGACACGTGACGTTAACTTTAACACATGTTGATCAAATTAATGGTGAGAACCAAATTAAGTCATTTTTAAAAAAATGAGGACCAAATTGAAATAACGAAAAACTTCAGGACCAACTAAAATTTCATGATAAATAGAAGAATCAAAAGAATAATTTAACCTTATTTTTTATATATTAATTTATATATATATATATATATATATATATATATATATATATATATATATATATATATATATATATATATTAAAAAAATTGGACCATTTACATTAAAATCGTGTTCGCACACATTATTCTTATAAAAAAAATTAGACAAACATGGAAACATGCTTGTATGCATTATTTTTTTATATATATTAAAAATATTACATTTGTGTTTCTAAGTATAAAGATTATACATTTCGAATTACATAATCTATAAGATATTTGAATCAATAATACATTTCAGGTGTAATCTAAAATGTATTTTTGAATCCAAAAATACATTTTGAATTATATAATTTGGAATTTGTTATTTATTAAAATTCGTGTTTTTTATCCTGCTCCTTATTTGTTCATTTATTGCAAGTCTCAATTTCCAAATCTCCCAAAAGAAGCCAAAGGACGCGGTGTTTACAACTATATCAGCAGCTTAACTATATAGCACCTTGTAGTCATTCAAGAATGGTTGGAAAAGGATTCAGATTATTTAATTTGATGTGCGAGGAGTTGAATTTTGTTCTTTCCATGAAGTATCCACTCAGAACAACCTTGAAGAGGCGTTTCATTTTATTGAGAGAACAACTATTGAACCTGGTGTTACTGCGTTTGGAGTTTTTCTCCAGAGCTGTGGACTTCATGATGAGTTTGAGATGGAAAAGTAACTATTTAGAGAATGTTGGAGTTGCAGCCTATGAAACTTCATAAAGTAATGGAGGAAGATACTATTGCATTATTGTACAATTTATACAATTTTTCTATAGACAAATCAAAACTATTTTTGTACAAGTAATGAATTAATCTAATAAACAATATAGTTCAATATACAATTATATCATAATCTATTTTAAATAAATTCTAAAGAAATCATTCCAACATTACTCTCATATCATAAATTGTGAAAAAATATATGTTGACAATCCTGTATCTTTATGCAATATTTTTATAAAATATATATAAATTTATATAGAAAAGGATAAATTTATAATTAAATCATACAAAAAATTAATAAAATAGAATTGTTTGAGTGAACGTAAACGAGAAGTGAGTCATATCCACATAAGTAGCAAAAAGTATCTCTACTTAACACCCATATCAGCAATTGTTAAAATCCACATTCAATGTCACCCGAGCATGCTGAACCCGTATTTTCTAAATAATGTACACGAGAATACCCAACAATGTATGCATATTCCTAGAATAAAACGTAATTAAATTATACTGCACCATGAGAGGGAATTTTTCGTACAGATGAATATCTAACTTAATATGACTATTATACAAAAGTCTCAAAAAATGCCAAAGCTTTTCTATGTTCCGCAACTACAACACTGCAATTAGGGCGTAACCCTTAGTGGCAGAGAATCTCATGATAATAGTCAATTAAAGCCATTCGAATATTAACCAAGGAACACCCATCAACATGTGAATTCAGTATGTTTGTTCTCTCTCCTTTTGGTATCTTTCTCTGTCCTGCTTCTGTCAAACGATTTCGGCTTCACATTAAGGAGAAACTAGTCCCTGCAATTTTATATTAACAGACATCATCCTCAATAAATTCAGAAACTACAGAGTTAAAATTGATAGTGGTAGAGATTCATAAAGAATGAAAGAAAAAGGGATAAAAACATATATATGACTAAGAATATGGATATTAGTAGATGTGACAAAAATCAATCCCAAAGTAAGCAACTACTGCCAAATGGTATACATAACAATAGAATATGTTAGATACATCAACATTCAAGCTGAGGTACAGGAAGTGTTGAACAAACACCCTGTTTAATTTGATCAGAAAGATCATGTTACTTATAAGGAGAAGGAGAGGTTTATTAAGATAGTTATAATATTATTGGGTTAGTTAGATATAAATAGGAGAAGCTGATGAAGATTTCTTGTCGCTATAAATTGCACGTTAGCTTTCTGAGAAAAGAGAAATCCTTTGTGAAGTAGAAACCCTTGGAGGAGAGGTTTCTCTTTCTTTTTCTTGTTTTTTTCTCATGGTGTTAAATAAAAACGTTTCTTTTCTTTTTCTTTTCAATTATAGATTCCTAACAAATTGGTTTGATCCGACCTCCTGATCCCCAATCAGGTGGAAGCATGGGAGAAAGTTGTCACCGAGCAAGGCTTGCGACTGGCAGAATTAAAAACTGATATGGTTTGCATCAAAGATTTGCTATTATAGATGAAAAACAAGAAGCCATCATCTTTTGAGGGGGAAGATTCCATTAATAAAGGCGAGAAATCTGCTGAGGAAGAGGGGGGGACTAATGGGTTTGAGGAAGAACATGACTTTCTTCCTTGCTCTTGGGCAAATAACGTTGAATTACGGACTTTTGAAGGTTCAGTAATAAAAAACCAAACCCTTTGTGGTGGAGAAGAAACCAAAATGGTGAAGGAAAACATGCAAGAAAAACAAAGATAGAAGTTGTGATGGAGAAAGAAATTGGTATTACCATGAATAGGGAGAAACACATCAAAAATGAATTTTTCTGTTGGATGTGAATTGAGAATAATGTGGATTGCAAACTACTTTTTCTGCCGAATGACCTAACAGTACAACCTTACTCAACAAGCAGGATGAAGATTCAGCCAACGAGCTTGGCAATGAAGCAAAAACAAAAGGAAAAATGTCAAAGAAAGTCTTAGTGATTACTCTTATACAGACTCTACCCTCGTCCCCATCACCACCAAAGCTTTCGGACACGAGTTTTACACTGGCTGAAAGTGGATTCTCATTCCCATGGCAGGAAAGCATCACAGTGCTTTCAGGAAGGACAAATGAAGATCATGGTGACGAAGATGAAATCAGAATCAGCTTCCACAATTCTAACCTTGATTTTTAAGATAGTTAAATATTAATGGGTTAGTCAGTCAGTTAAAAGTGTTGATTAGATATAAATAGGGGAAAAGCAATACGAGAAATACAATTTTTTTATTGTAAATTCAGCAAACCCTTGGAGGAAAGACTTCTCGCCTATTTCTTGTTGTTTCCATCTTATTCGATAAAACTTTCTCGTTCTTTTTCTTTTCAATTCTTGGTTTCTAACAGATTATGACTAAATTCTATTGATTTCAGAGCAAAGAAGGTCTATTAAAGCAGAATCAAAATATCAAATCCTATTTTCTGACATAGCATATTTGATGTATCATGTTAGACAACCCCAAAGTACATGTGACTAGCTACAAATAACATACTTATAAATATATATTACGCTGTCTTCTAAGATTGTAAACATTTGGAAAATTTGAAATCTGCACAGACTTTGATAACTGTGTGTATATTTAAAAGATCAACAATAATACTCAGATGAAAACGAGGTGTTTTGGTTTAAAAATATTACAACAATTTTATAGATGCCGCTATTAGCTATTCATTAAACAAAACACAAGCTAATTAAGACACCGAATCTGTTATCAATTGATACTAAATTTCTACTGCCTGATCATGTCTATCAAAAGGTTAGACTATTTCATAGCATTAAACTTGTATTTAAACAGTCTTAAATCTGCAATCTTCAATCTTACAAATAAACAGGTTCTATTATTATATGAGGGCCCTGAATAGCAAATGAAAAAATAGTAAACAGAAGTCAAATAACTCAAAACTACTGAGATAAAATATTACTTATGACACATTGAACTGATGCAACAATGGCTAACGCCATGGTTGCATACTGTGATGAAAATGGCAATATGGATGAGAAGCACACATTATATCAAATTTAATATAATAAAAAGATATAAGTAAACTCTCCGTGTGTGTATGAGAAAGCAACAGCTTGTAAACATTCTTATCATCATACTAACTTCATTCACAATCCAAATGTATCAAAACATCAAACATTATGAAGATGTCAAAGTTGAAAGGGCTCAGGAATTAGGAACCTAAGTACATTTACACAAGAGTTTATTAGACTAAATCATAACATTCTTCTCATTCCTAATAAAAAATTCAGTAGAACCAGAGCATTTTTTCCCTGAATATTATTTAAGTTTTAAACAAGCTATTTATGCCAGCCACAGACACTCTGTCTTCCACATTTAATGAAACGAGACAGCATAAAGGAAAGGTAGAGGAAGAAAGAAAAACAATAGACACTACAAAGGTAAATGTCAATGGGATGTTAGTCTCTAGGATTGTGCTCCTAAAGGCAAGAGGTTGCCAATATGAAGATCATCAAAGGAATCAGCTGACCAAATTTATTTACTATTTACTTAAAATAGATGTCAGCCTCACAAAAACATGACAGACTTGTGCTGGTGCGAATGCAGTTATAAAATTATTCCAGTACAAACTCCAGATTAGAAGATGAAGATGCTATTTGGCTATGATTTCAAAACGGCAAGCAAAAGTTCAGAAAGGTTGTTCTATAAATGCCTGCAGAAGCTTAGCTTTGAAACTTGTAAAGGATTTTACAAGTTATATCATGATAAACTTGCTTTCAAACTGGTTTTGAAGACCTAAAGTAATTTGGGATAGATTCTGATACTGATGGCTCTTTGCTGATATATATATATATATATATATATATATATATATATATATATATATATATATATATATGTAAAATAAAAGACATCAAAATTTCTCACAGGTAGTTATGCCTCCTGTTATTACATTTCAATTCAGAGCAAACACCTAACCTCCAGCTACTTATGACATCCAAAACATATACTTTGTTCTCATAAAGTTTGATATGCAGACATCGAAAAGTGTCTACAATATTTCATTATTGTAGAACATATCCCTCTGCAGCTCTCTCACTTAGAAGGAAGAGATGGTTTGCATTAAGGTTTTTGGATAAAATGTTTGTGAGTATCAGGTCTAGAATGCTAAGGAAATTCAGACGTTTATCATACCAGGCTTGCATCCCTAAATTGCTACCTACCAGGTAAAGGGTTTAACAGTATAAATGGAAAAGGAAATTGAGAACTTTCAATTGTTAGTTACACTTGTTCAACCTTAGATGGCATTTCTGTACTAGAACACGAGTATCCCACGTCCATGGAAATTTTAAGAATAACATAGCAGAAGTAAGAAAGGTATACAGACAGACAAACAATTGTAGATACGTAGATATGGAAGAGAATCAACTACAAAGGTAAAGAACAGAGAAAATATCTTCTTTGGTGACCTCACCTAATTAGAGTTTTACACAAAACTCTACTCCTAGACCATCCCATGTCGCCTTTAATATATTACTATACCAATGAACTGATAATAACTAAACTGACCCCATAATCCAATGTTATCTAAAACAAGGGGAGGTATCAAAAGAAAAGAAAAAGTAGAGATAAAGTCTATGTAGGGTCTACATAAGTTTGGATTACCTTATTTTGGATTAGTATTAGTAAAACTTACAATCAAAGCATATTGTAATTCACCCTAAAATCTTATAGCCAATACAAACATAATCTGAACATTAGCTTGACAAAGTAAAGATTGAACTATATCACTTTAGCAACAGACAAACCAGGATAAAATTCAGTAACTACGATAGCAAAAGCGTTTTTGAAGAAACACCATATTAGATTCTGTAACTAAATGAAGCTTAGCATTAGAGTTTACTTACCAGTATTTTATCATCCCATCCCAGCCACACGTTGCTACCTTGCTCTGTTCCAAGGGATGCCACTCACAACCGATGCAAACCCCTTCATGACACTTTAGAGTTCTGAAGACCTTGCAGCTCTTCCAGTCCCAGAACCAACACTTCCCCTCACCATCCCCTGACATGACAAATCGCCCATCCGGAGAAAAATTGACCTGACAGGCATATCCCGCCACAATATGTCCTGCAAACCTCTTCTTCTTGTTAAGTTGGAACTTCTCCCTTGTGCTATAAATAAGTATTTGGTTATCCAAGCTCTGTGCGGCAAGCCAATTAGCATTCGGGTGAAGCGAAATGGAAGGCATGGAGTGCATGTGGGGCTCACTAATATACTTTATCACCACAGGAATACCAAATTCCCAGACCCTGAGCGACTTGTCATCACTAGAAGTAACAAATCTCCTGTTGTTATCAACAAAGGTGATGGTATTCACAGCCCCCAGATGCTGATCATACTCCTGGGTTATCTGTCCGGTATTCATATCCCACTGAACAATCTTCTTATCACTCATTCCAGCCAACAAAACATTCTGCTTGTCCTCATCCGGATTAAGCTTCACGACATAGGGAATTTTCCCTGTGGCGAAAGTGGATATCACCTGCCCCGTCTCAGTGTCCCAATACTTGATATTCTTGTCATAGCCAGCACTCAAAAACTTGGTCCCATCATTGCTGAAACAAATATCCCTAACAGCTTTTGAATGTCCCATGTAAGTCCTCATACACTTGCCAGAGTTGAAAACATCCCAAATCTTAACCTTGGTATCCATGCTGGCAGAGAGAATCAAATGGCCATACTTAGGGAAAAACCGAATAGCGGAAACCCCTTTGGTGTGTCCACTCCAAGTATGAACCAACCTCTTAGGAATATAGCAGTGATCATTACTAGCCTTAGCATCCTTAGGAGGCGCAATCCAAGACCTACCCTGGTAATCCCTCTCCTCTTTCCCATGAAAGGTACTCTTATCTTTAACAACCTCAGCTTTTTCCCCTCCAAACCCACTCTTTTCTTCCCCTTTCTTCTTCGCATACTCCTCCGCGTACTTCTTCTGTTCCTCCGTCAACTCTCCCTGCAATCCTTCCTTCTTCCCCGCCCAGGGGCTCTTCTTGTTCTTCAGCAGCCACGCCTCGGTGGCTGGGTTTTCGATCTCCTCTTGTCCATCATCCTCCTCGCGGTCCTCTTCATCGTTTTCGTCCGATATTTTCTTGTCCTTCGCCTCGGTTTTGCGCCTCTTCTGCTGGTGGCGGGGGATGTTGTAGACGGAGACGGCGTTGTTGGAGCGGAGTGCGTCGAGGTCGCCGACGTAGTTGTTGGCGGAGGGGTCGGCGGCGTAGCCGAACTTGTGGAAGGTGTTGTACTGCTCGTCGAAGAGAAAGGGCTCGATGGCGGCGTCCTCCACGAAGCCAAGCTTGTGGTTGCGCATGCCCTGGGCGATGCCGTCCTTCGCGTAAGGATGGGCTGGGCCCTGGATGGGGGCCCAGAGCTGGTCGTAGGAGGGGTTGAAGCCCACCAGGTGCTGAGTCGGGTCGATGGGCCTGGAGAGGGCCGAGGCGGATGAGGAGACAGTGAGGGCCAGCATGGTGTCGTCCACCATGGGCGCCCCGGAACGGCCCGGGAGGAGCCGCGGCGGAGAGCTAGGGTTTTGGGATGGGGAGTCTGGTTCGTCGTCGTTTTGGTCATCTGAGTATTGGTGAAGAAGATCCATTGTGTGTGATAATACGATTATTGATGAATGCGAGAATGGGAACTGCGGAAGTGAATTTTTAGGATCGCAGTGGGATGAATGGCGTGGTTCCTGGTGCTGCCTTTGGTTTAAACCAGGGTTTTTATTTTCCCTCTTTCTTTTTCCCCCCAGGATTTTTCCAGTGGGAGGAGTGGTTTAACATTTGGGTCTGCATGCATAAAAAATTGTGAATTATACCAAGTATATAAATATATTTTAATTTATGAATAATTTTGATTATTGTATAAAATTTATTTTGAAAACAACATAAAAAGCTAAGAAGATAAATTTACAACTAAATACAGACATTTTTATTCTTCTTGTTTTTCTTATTTTACTCTCTTCACTACTAATTTTTAAATTTAAATAGTTAATCATAATTAAAATGTTCCTTTCTTAATTTTATTAATATAGTAATTATTTTTAAAATTCAAATAATTATTTATTATAAAATATATTTATTTTTTATTATTTTAATAATTACTTTATTAAATTTAAATAATTATTCACAATAAAAAAATTATTTATATAAATTTACTTGTAATATTATTTATTTTAATAACTACATTTTATTTTATTTATAGATATATTTATTATATTTATAATTGTTTTTCAATTTTATCTTTTTAATTATTATTTTTAAAAATTTTAAAATTTGAAAAATCTTAAACACATTCGCGATACAGATAAAGAAAATAAAGTTACAAACACGAAACCTGAGGTGAGTTAGATTCGAAGATACCGTCGGTTTACAATTTTAGTTTATACATGTTAAATAATTTATAAAAAAATATTATTTATATTTATTTCAAGTATGGAAAATATGTTTCATTACAAAAAACAAAAAGTATACTATATTTTGAATTCAATTTGTAGTTTGAAGCCTTCTATTTAAATATTTTATAAAGTATTCAAAATTAAAATTGAGAGAAACTTATATTTCTATTCTCAAATTTATGTTTAGACTTCTTATCATTGTTGTTAGAATCAAAATTTAATTCATAAAATATTTTACGATTTTATATAATATTTTTGTTCAAATTTCACACTATCGAAATATAATAAATCGTTAAGATCATTCAAAAATTATCATAAAATTGTTTAGATTGTTGTACTTTTAAATTTTTAGCTGCAAATTTTTTTTAATAAATATTCAATTGAAATGATTCATAAATTGGAAGCTTAAATAATTATTTGGTTATAGGTTTGTTAAGTTTTTTTAATTTGATCTTATTTTAAGATTTTTATTTAATATGATCATAAATTTCGAATGATGTATACGTGTCACTCTTCTACATACATAATGCAGTGAGTGACGTGATCATTTATTTTTTTATTTACTAGTGACAGAATGATATGGTGTTTAATTGAGAGGGAATTAGGTTAGTCAATTAGAGGGATTTGTGATTAAGATTTGGATTCGCTGCTCAAAGAAAATTTGGAGAGAGAACGTTAGAAACGAAATTGGATAAAATATTTTTTTTTAATATTTTTTATCTTGTTCTCTAAAAGACTTCATGAAAAGGTATATCTTAAGCCCTTAGTCATAGGTTCTTGCTAAACATTGTTTTCATTTTAAATGTTTCTCATCCCTATTTCACAATTTTATCCTTTGCAAGAAAATGAGCCATTGGATAGTGCTTGAAGAAATACCATTGTCAGGCTTTGTATAAGAAACTATGCTGCAAATTGCAAAATTCCTTAAGTTCGACTCATGTATCCAATAATGTTTGGAGTACTTGGAAGCATAGCCTTGGAATGGAGAGGAAGAAGAAAAAAAGGTGATTTCAACATACATACGACTCCAAAGAGATGAATCGGGGTTAATCTGGTGCTAGAATGAGTTTCTCGGGATACTTCTAATGCACCGAAAGATACTCTATTACATCGTTGAACTTGTTCTGAAAAACTATGAGGAGAAAGGTCGTCGAGATACTTCAAGTATGATTTCTTTGCCGAGTTTTGTGTTGTTCTCTACTAAACATTAAAAACACAATATTTTGATACTTTAAAAATAACTTTTTATATATTTTAAAATTAATGATAATCAGTGTATTTTGAAAATATAATAGAGAAAACGAGTAAATAATCCAAACTAAGATACTTTCAAACTCTACAAATTTAGTAAACATCTATAATGACGTGATTTATAAGTCATGCTGTGTAGATACTTAATTGAATAATTTGAAATTTATGATAAATCAAAAATCCCATGACTAAATTGAAAAAATTTAATAAAAAATATGATTAAATGACTATTTGAGCCTAAATTTAACTAAAATTTAATATAATATTAAAATTTATATTATGTATGGTTATCATCTATATATTTCTTTTCTAAGATGTAACGCTCACTCACTCTTTGAATGGATAAAGTTTTAACTAAAACAAAATTAAAGACTCTACTAAATTATTTACCTTCTTTCAATTAAAATAAAATTGAATTAAACGTAGTAAAACATTAATATTTTGGCACTAACATTTATGGCATGCTTTTTTTTTGTATTTAATATATTTTAAAAAATAAAGTTTAAGTAAATTTAGAGAAAATATGTTCACAGACCATTTTGCATACAACTTTTAAATAATGTGATAATTTTAATATCTTTGAAGGTAACAAAAAATTTGGGTTAAAATAAATACATTATTTAAGAGAACATATTAGGTTAGGATTAATGAGTGTTTACGACAGGGCTAATTAACAAAAGTAGAATGATCAATTAGTTTCCCGCCAAGAGGGACTACAACATTATATATAAACTTTATTTAGTTTTACAAATGTCTGGCTTGAATCTTCTGATAGAAGATAAGACAATATTAGTTAGAAGAACAAATATTCATAACCAACACATCCTTCAATGGCCTCCATCATCCAAATACCACTATGCCAACTCTTCTCTCTGTCACTGCAACTCCCACTTTCACCCTCACTCTCACCAAAACCCTAATTTCTCTTCCCAAACCCTACTCCATCTCCTATAAATTCAATTCCCTAGTCTCCCACTGCTCCCTCTCCGACCGCGAGGAGCAGCGTTGGCTCCGCGAAGAGCAACGATGGCTCCGCGACGAACAGCGTTGGCTCCGCGAGGAGCAGCGCTGGGCTCGCGAACGCGATCAACTCCTCCGCGAGATCTCCGACCTCAAGCTCCAAATCCAGGAGATGGAGCGTCGCCTATCCACGCGGGAAGTGTCCACTCCGGCTTCCGTCTCCGACGCCGTCGCGAATGTCACGTTGCTCTTGCAGGTGCTGAAGGACAAGAATATGGTTCTCGAGAGCGGTTCGAGTATTCGGAAGATGGAGGATGTTATAAGACACACTCACAAAAACGGAGAAGAACAGGGAAAGAGAACAAGTAACATTGGTATTGAATCTGAACTTTTATTTCTCACACACATGTGTCACAATGCATCGTTGCTATTTACAGTTCTATTACAAGCAGATAGTTACAGTCACTAATTACGTAACTAACACAACGCAAACTGAATTACTAACAGCTTTTCCCCTTAATTCAGATTAGCAATTTATTGCACTCTTATCATTTCTCTACTCAGCTTGAATCTGTCAGCCGCTTTGTTAAAATATTAGCTACTTGGTCATTAGTACTGCTGTATATAGCTCACTTATTGTTGTCTACTAGCATCTTCATAGTTTTTATTTTTATTTTTTTCTAATCTTAATTTCTGACATGAAGTTTTCAAGCAACAAGACTAAACAAGTTCCCGTTGAGGTTGCAATGTTCAGCCTCACTTGAAGACAATGCCACCACTGCCTCCTTCTTATAACATGAACTAGGTGCCGCGCCACACGCCATAAACACATACCGCCGTACTGTACTTTTTCTGTCTCTTTTATCATCACACCGGTCTGAATCACGGTAGCAAAATACTTCATTAGAAATATTTTCGTCATGTTTTTGAAAACAAACCATATTTCAAAGTGCACTTCACATATGTCAATATTCTATTAACTACAAGCAAATGAGAAAGCATTGGATGAACAGCAAATCTACTTATTAACTCCATAAGCTATGTTAAGTTACTGCATAAAAATCTCAATAAGTCAACAATATTTTATACAAGGCTGCATCGACTACATTGCCACTTCCTTCCTTCTCTAACTTCATACATACCATAATCAACAGGTGTTTGGACAAAATTACAATCCAGCATTTGGAATATTTTCAATATTTCAATTGCATACCTCTTTTTTATGTATGAAAACTCCATCACTAGAGGAGACAAATTCCATTCCCAAAAATAAGATAGCAATCTTTGATCTCTCATCTCAGACTCTAACATAGCTCTTCTTTTAAACTTGTCTTTCTGTACTGCATTGCTGCCAGTAATTGTAGATCATCTACATAAAGGCAAACTATCATTAAATCACTTATAAATAGCTCTCACATAAGATATTTTGTTCTACTCTTGGTGAAATCCAGCTGGAAAAAGAAGCAATATTTTTATCCCTGACCCGAGGTGCTTGTTTTATCCCATATAAAGCCGTTTTCAATTTATATATCTTTTCTTCATGTCCCGTCCCTTCAAAACCAGGAGATTGATTCATATAAATGTTCTCCTCTAGTGACCCATTTGGAAAGGCTAATTTTACATAAAGTTGATGTAATAACTTTATGTAACCACTAGTTTGATAGTTTCAGTTCTTACCATAGGTGCAAACACTTCATAACAATCCAAACAATGTTTTGCAAAAACCACCCCTTTGCACCCAACCTAGCCTTGTATTGTGCAACTTCTCCGGTTGGTTTTACCTACACAACACTAATTGAATGATCTACAACAGAGGAGAAGCAAATTGAAGAGGAGAAGCGATTTGAAGAGGTCATAGAAAGGGAGAAGGAGGTTGTGGTGGTTGAGGAGTCTGTTACTGTTGAAAAGATGAGCCTTTTGCGGAAAGGTTCTGAAGGAGAAGAGGTTCGACAAATGCAGGTTGATCTTCCATTTTCCTACTCTTGATAATTCTGTTTTTTAATGTTTCCAAATAATATATAGGTTCTGTTTGCATAAATTTTCTTAAGTAAATAAGACAGAAAAAAGAATTAAACATCTCTTATGATTTAAAATCAGCTTATGGCTAAGCTTAAAGTATATAAGCTGATTTTAAGTTATAATGGAAATTTAATTCATTTTATTTTCTTACCTCTCCTACAAGTGACAGGAGAAGTTTATATCCAATCACAATTTTAGTTATCCACTTCTATGAGAGTTGATTTATTGGATTTGTGCAATGTGAAATCTTACTTGATGTGTTGAAATTTGAAATAACAGGAAGCGTTGCTGAACTTGGGGTTTTACTCGGGCGAGGAAGACATGGGTTACTCAAGCTTCTCAAGTGGAACAGAGCGTGCAGTGAAGACTTGGCAAGTTAGTGTTGTTCTGCATTATATATAGTTTATGAAGCTTTTTGATGCAAAGAGGGGAGCATTTTGTCTTGGATTAATTTTGAATATAAACTGAAAATTTGAGTGCTGTATATATGTAGTGCTCTCCATATTGTGCTATGCCTGAACAATTTTGTTTTTGAGATTTTGATGGTTGTGAGATGTTTGTTTGAAAGGCTGCATTAGGTGTCCCTGAGGATGGTATTATGACTGCTGAACTTCTTGAAAGGCTTTATTTGGAGATAAGGAAAAAGGATGCAGGCAGCATGACTGAAGATAAACAATCTACTTCTGTTTTACCAAAGGTATGCTGCTTATATCAGATGCACTTCTTGTTCCTTCCTTATTGCTGAGCCCAATAATCTGTCCCAATGTTTGAGACTTTATCTCTAATATGTTGTCTTAAGTCTAAATTTCCATCAATTATGCATGCTCCAACAAAAAATAATATCAAAATTAACAAAAAACGTGAAAGTTACTCATATTAGCTTTACCTTGACTCATGTAAATTCAAACACACCGTTAGTCCCATGTGCTTTTGGCTAAAATCACTTGACTCCTTGGTCTTAACTAAACATGATAGTTTGTGTACGGGAAATCTGAATATATATTTCTTTTTATTTGATTGAAAGCATAATTTTTGATTATTTTATTATGTTCTTAGTGAAGTTTTGGTTTTTGAAAGAGAGCATTGATGTATTCACTACTTGACAACTAGCAAGGACGACATCTCCCATAAGTTTAAGCTTATGGATGGAGGCCTAGGAATTATTCTACTATTTTATGTCTAAACAACAGACACAGAATATTTAAACTGTTAAATACTTGAATTTGCATCATAGTCCAAATATGAATTATATAGGAAGGTGAAAATGGAGCTGCAGTTCCTTCAGTGACAGATATTTCAGAGGTTCAGCAAAATGTTGTGAAAAGTGATAAGGGAACAGAAGTCCCCGAGCGAGGAGTTTTTCTCCTTGGAGAGAATCGGTGGGAAGAGCCATCAAGACTTATTGCAAGTGAGGGAGTTGATAGGAGCAAAAACAAGAATGCAACGACAAAATGCCTTCAATGTCGTGGGGAAGGTCGCTTGTTGTGTACAGGTATGTAACTTATCCCTTGTATTTCAATTAAACGACCATTATCCAGTAGTTGGTTAATTGATCTTTGTTCTGGAACTCAAATCTCATTGTAAATTCACTTTTAATTTTATACATCCTCCAAGAACCAAAGCAGGTATTATGTATTTTCAAGAATATAATTTTCCCAAATCCTCATAATGTACAAACCTCAATTGTCTCATGTACCCATTTCCTTCTATATGAGGAATCAATGACTTAGGAGCAGTGTCATGCATATTTTTGCTGCTATCAATATGGTCGTCTTTAGAAGGATCATTGGATAAAAACGAAACCATCAGAGCATTGACATTTTGAACGACAATAAGGGCTCTATCATTATATCATCATCTATCTCAATGATTGGTTCCTTTTGATGCCTTAAATTCTACTGTTTCCTTTGTTGGACAATCTTTGTTTTCCTAGGTGTTCTTTTGTCTAAATCAGATTCCTCCTGCAGGATTTCTTCGTGGACTTTCCAAACATGGTCTATCCACCATTTAGGTTTTGGTGAAACTGTTCATTTTCTCTATATATTGAGCTTGTTGGGGATGCTTTTTCCAAATCCCTATTTGTGCGAGTTAATTGAACACAGCCTACTAGGCACTTTGACTTGTGCAAAATTATCTCTACTCTACTTGAGTAAAACAGACGATAATTTCTACAGTCTTAGACTTCAAACTAACATGGTCATTGCTATCAAATGAATTTAGGAATTACAATTGTGATAGCAGTAATCATGATAGCAGGCATGGCCCAATAGCCCCAATGGAGCAGTCAGAGTTGGAATGGTTTAATCTCTCGTTGACGTCTCTTGTAATGACCATTCTAAGGGCAAACATAATAGTCGTCTCTGATATATTGATGTTGACTGTATAATAATGGTTTCCTAGATGCATTATTTATGATCAACATTGGAAATCTCCAGCCAACTTCCATTTCTTTAATTGCAGAGTGTGATGGATCTGGCGAGCCAAATATTGAACCTCAAGTAAGAAATACACAAGCATTTTAAGAAAATTTACTTTTGTGGCTGTTTTTACCCATGTTGCACATGATCTTGAACTTATCAATGAATTCTTGAACGCAGTTTTTGGAATGGGTGGATGAGGGCACAAAATGCCCATATTGTGATGGTCGAGGGTATACCATATGTGATTTATGTGGAGGGAAAGCTATGGTATAGGAATAACATACATTTCTTCATCGTTACACAGGTATATTCATCAATAGCCAAAGTATCACAATTTTGCTTACCTGTCATTTATTTATTATTTTTTGTTTTTGACTGTTTCGTAGTCCAAAACAAATCTTATTATGAACGTTTGTTCAACTGTTAAAACAGAACTGATAAATATGAACTTGATGTTATCGAGATTTCCAGGGATTTGGAACTTTCAGAACTGCGTGAAACTCTAGAAAAGCCCCGCAAATTACAACATAGGTTGAACGGAACAAGTGCTTTTAATCCTTCAAAATAAATGATGTCATATCTGAGTATATTCGGACATACATTATCCCCTTGTCCGAACTACGTCCATTTCAAATTTTCTGTTACATCACAAAATATGTAACGCTGTGATAATTCCAAGATGCTTCGGAGGCAGACGGTCATCTTTCAATTCTGTTATCGTAAGTCAAAAAATATAAATCGCTGACGACAATGGCAAATGGAGGGCTGCACAGGATCTTGTAGCAAAGGTTGCTCAAAGTGTGAGCAGTTCCCTAAAATCCTTCAAGTGAACTCGAAATAAAGGCGTTGTTGGATTGAGCTCAATCAAATACTTGGTACTAAATATATCTTCATTCATGTTTTTGTTTGAGCAACTTGAGATTGCTGAGCTTTGGATGATCGGTGAATAAAATTGTCGGAATTAAATCCTGGTTAGCAGAGTAGCCGTGAATGTGGTTAATAGTAATTATTGTCCAAGTGCCGAACAAAGTATTCTTTTTACTAAGCCAGTTAATGATAATTTCCCAATGTGCCACCAAAGACCAACAGTTGGTGGATGTTTTGTTTGATTGGTCGACAACACTATTTCTTAATGCAGTTTTCAACACCCCATTTTTTAAAATATTAAAAAGAAACATATCAAAGAATGTCTACCACTTCACTGCCAAATTGTGTAGGATATTCCCATTGAAGTGCACTTATTTAATTTTTATAAATGTGAAATAAAAGTCAGGAAGGAAGAAAAATATAAGCATCAGCTAGAAGGTCCTGACAGACCACCGAAGAGGCACGAGCTTGAGCCGACCAATTGAGAGTTGATAGCTGTCTGATATTTGACGAAAGGCAATTGAGGATGGGTAGGAGGAACAAGCTCTTTAAATGCATACATTCAATTGCAAGATATTGAAAATCGAAGTGTAGTCAGTCCTGAGTTAGCCATCGAACTGAGAAGAATGCGGTAAGTAATATTAGTAAAATGCAATTTTCAACAATATCACTAATGCTGTATTTAGCTGAAAGTTGATATTATTTTAATTGTCAAATACAAGAATCGTATTTTCATTTATAAAATTTAAAAAATTGTATCGGGTTAGTCACCACCTTCAATTGCGGTTTACCATAAAGCAATTGTGTATGCGTATAACATCCCGCAGCATATATTTATCCTCCTGTAAACCATAACCATATATTTAACATTATTGATGACAATGATTTAAGAAAAACATTTTAGAAATTGGACTGTGGTAAATTATATCTTGAGGGATCAAATAAATGATAATGTACAGTACAACAGTTACAATGAAGTGTGACTTGCGTTGCCTAAACTAATGGGCTAAGTTACAACGAACTCTGCTTATTTCTAAAATATTACCCTCGGGCCTTGACCGCCATTATTACAGCTTCTCTAGGAGAGGGTTGGGTAGGAATTGTGTGACAGTTACCTATACAAAAATTATGTTCTTACATGTTGTAGATCAGCAAGCACAATTAAACACAGAATTGCTAAAACATCTTGCTTTTGTTGCAATCTTTCTCACACCTGTTTCATTATGAGAGAATCCGCCAATAACAGGAGACAAGTGGATTCTGTCCATGATATTGATTTTAGGGGGCTCAAGAATTGCCTTGGGCCGATTCATGGCATATTGCATGCCCCAAATAGCCAGGGGTCTCATGTACATGAGGGACCGGTAGTGCCCATCCATTGTCCATGCCTCCGGAGTCTGAAACCAGTACCTGACATGGGATAAAGGGAAATGAATGAATGAATTTTCTAATGGAGAAATAATCGATGCACACAATTTAGATCTGCCACATCTAAACATCTAAATAACTTACGGAATATGTGATTTTTATCAAGAAATAAAATAATTATCATAGAACAATTGATACTCTCCTGTGTCCGGAGTGAACACTAATTTGTAAGTTAATATTAACGTATATAGATCATACAAGTAAAATACGCACGAAGTACACTTCTCAATTTGATGTACTTTTAGTGATAAAATACATTTCTTTATTTTTATTTACGCATCAGAAAATCCTATCCTTACTTCATAGACACGAAAAGAGAGGATGCAGGTTATAAAAAAAATTATGGGCATAAGAAGTTTTACCCATATCCATCTTCTGACCAGCCCGCTAGAAATATTCCCTCGGCTGTTGTGAAAGCCTCTTCTTCCATTCCAGCAAGTATCATTGTGGCAGCAACACCATAGGTCACACCTGTCCATACTTCACGAGACTGCATACAGGTATCATCAACCTTACCGTTGGGATGCATGCCATTTACAGCACCCATCCTACCTCCTTTAACTTTCATTACATTGAAATCATAAACCTTCCGGAGAGCACTTTTTATTTTGGAATCCTCAAAAAGGGAGGGAAGCCCTGAGGATGCAGTATACCATTGCCCAGCCAATTGATCTGCTTGAATGGATTTACTGTTACTACTTGATCCACTGTCGTAGTTAAAATATGAACCATTCCACAGTTTTTCTTCAAATGCTGGCTTAGCCTTCAAAAACTTCCTTTTGCAGATTTCTGCAAAATCTCTGTCTCCCAGTTCAAGGGCCATTGCTGCGGCAGCTTGTAGAGCAGCAAGCCAAAGACATCCGCAGTATGTGCTCACACCATGGACTGTCCATGTATCATACGTTTGATCAGGGAAGCCATCATTCTCAATAAGACCATCGCCATCTCTGTCAAATTGGTCCATGTACTCCATTGCAGCCCGGACAGCAGGCCACACATCAATTCCAAACTGCAAATCACCTGTTGCAGAAAAATCTCGATACACCTGAAGAACAAATTTTGGGTTCAGGTCCTTCCACTTGCTAGTATCATGGATGTTATAGGCATTCATTTCATTCCACGGATCGTGTGTCCCCAGATCATGTGGCACTGCCCCATAAACCTTGCGAATTCCCCAGTTTCCCTCTGCCAGAAACTTTACTCTTCTTCCATCTTCACACAAGACAGCTCTAGCAAAGTCACGCTGTATATTTAATTCAATCCTAGGAAAGAGCTCAAGAAGAGCAAATGATGCGTAGAAGTGCACGTCATACGTGCACCACATGATATACTCCACCCCTTCCAAGTACAAGAACCTTCCAACATCATCATCATTATCATGTCCATATAGATTTTCATCCACACAATTATTTCCTGTAGTAGCGGTAGATTCATAGGTACTATCTGTTGTGCGGTCCACAACCGTCCTTTTTCTGCCATTTATTTTATCTTCAGTTCCTTTGACAACTGCATTTTCCAACTCCCTTGCTCGATCTTGGCCATTCCGCATACTTGAAGATAGCAAAGGAGAGTCTGGCAGAAAGATTAAGCAGTTTTAAAGATCTTATTAAGAATTAAATGACAATAGGCATCTCCAATGAAAAACCCAAACATTAATAAAAAATAAAACCACAGTACAATGTGCTAATATACATACCAATCCAAATTGTTCCTCCGGCAACAAGAAAGTAGAGTTCATTAAATAATGTAAATTTGTACCTGTAAAAATAAATAACAAATACAATAATATATCTTCTCCTGGAACAATATAAGCCACAAAAAGATAGGACAGCTTCACAAGTCAAGGTAGAGGAAGACAAAAGAGATTACACAAGAGCATACATGATCAATCAGTCTTTACTTGAAAACAGAAGTAACACTACGTTTTACTAGATGAAATTGTGACTGAATACCTCTGACTTAAGGTCCCATAAACCCAACCTTTGAACAAAGGAAACTAATTTCTAGAACAAAGTGAAGTTTTTTAAGTCTAAAACCTTGCACAAAAGTAAGCTGCCAAACATCAACTGAAAAAACCCAAGTTTTGCTCGGGCTAATTTAGTGGACACCAAGACTATAAAAGCTTCCTACATTTGATCGTAAAATAATAATAATCTGGAATTGACCCATAACAAGCAAAGAAACAAAAAATTCAGTGATACTTCATGATTAAAATATTATAGAAGTTAAATTTGAGAATTACCATTCTGGTAGTGTCTCGTCCTTGAGAATAGGATTCTGCCATTTCTCAATCTCTTCTTCCCACCGGCTGTAATCTGTTTAGAATTCAAAAATCTAATAAGGTTTTTATATGTCACAGATGGAACCATCAATCAGAAACATTTGTATATTTTTTCTGTTTTGAAATGTGATTATATACAACCAATGCAAGTAAAGCATAGGCCTGAAGAATATCAATAATCAAACCATACAACATACTTGTCAAAGCATCATGGGCCAAGTCCACTGCCGCTTTCTCAGAAGTCCCATAAAATTTTGTATATCTCCTGCGGTAAAAGAATCAAGCAAATTTAACAATAAAATATAATTATACAAAAGATATTGGGTTGTACGTAGGCTGCATGTTTGGCAACAACAGGCACAATCTCTTCCAAAAAAAAAAAAAGAATTAAAAAGTTTATGCTGTCACAGATAAAGCAGGAGTGACACTATTCATTTGGAGCCTAAGTAAAACTTTATTTAGGATAATCACATTTCAATGGGATCATGTAATACAAGATAACAAATCAAGATAGTCATTTGTAATAATAATTAAGAGCAGGCAAGCAAGAATACCTTCATAGAAGAAAAAAATAAGAATACAATATCAAGAGATACAATGGTCAATTTTACCATACATATATGCCTCTAAAATAAACCAAGAATTTGATATACCATTAAAAAAAAACAGCAGACAATTGAAAAGCGTAGCTTTTAAAGCAAAATGGCCTCCCTAATTAATTATATGAGAAATTGGTTTGCCCAATTTAGTATCCACCACCTGTTTAAATCACAAGATTCTGTTGGAACCGAGTGAGAGAGATTTAAAAAATCTTCATCTAAGCTTAGCTACTCAAAGGCAGATCTGATTTACCAATAACTAAAAGTATCATTCAAATTTTTCTAAATCTAAAATGCAGCTCATGTAACAAAGTTGAAGCTAGTTAAATCATATCATGAACAACTTCACTCGTACAGGCAGGTGCAAGCATACAACTATTATTTAATATATAGAGACCTTGGTCAAGGATAAATATTAACTACCTAATATTCTATCGTAACATTGATTACCTGTTGAAAGTGCAACCTTTCACGAACTTTACTTTTGGAGATGACCATGCAAGACTGAATGCAACGGTGCACTTTCCATGGGGTTCAACCCAAGCTGTAGCTGCAACAGCAGCACATAGTGTCTCTCCAAGTGATGAGGGCATGCTAGGACCAGAATTGAAATTCTCCTGGTCAAATTGACCATCCTTAAAAAGATATAATAATTTCAATTAGAACCAATTCTACATACTTTCCATACCAAAAATATTTGGAAGAACCTTGTGGAAAACTATAAATATCATTTAGAAATCCCCAAAAAGAGGGGTAACCAGTACCTTCACCATTTTACTCCACATGCCTTTTGCGGTTATGCTACTTCCTTCAGACAGCCCAAAACTCGGCAAAACAGAAACACTAACATTCTGCGTTTCACATGCAGCTATGGAAAAAGTAACAGGAGGATTTCCTTTTGCTGTCCTGTATATTGGAACGGCCTTAATATATACACCAAAATCCTCATTTACAGAGAAGTTTAGGAGAAGAGACCCTAATTACAATTTACAATTACATACATACCGACCCACACAAACATGTTACTTATACCTACGTGCATGCAAATATGTCAAACCAGAATAGTGAAATTGTAAACTTAATTGTAGAAATCAAGTACTGTCAATGAAAAAATATTATTTCAAATTAATGGAAATTGGTAGCAATAAACAATTAAATTTTCTTAGTTCATTTTTACAAGTTCATGGAAAAATCCCAAACCAGAATGATAGACCAAAGTAAAAATAATCTATTTCAGAATAGTGTTTTCATTTTCATCTAATTTGGAGGTAAGCAGTTAACTCACCTCACCAGCACAGTTCCCGCTGTTGTACTTTCTCCATATATTTTATAATGAGGTTTTTTTTCTATAAAAAAGTAATAACCAGAACTCTATACTTGGAATAATACTCAAGAAAGCGCAATTGTTGCCATTTTCCACGGGAGACTCACCCAATACACCTCCTTTTTACAAGAAGATTTTATAAAAAAAGAGCACGAAGATTTAGAATAGGTCTCCAAAAAGAAAAAAAAAAAAAAAAAAAAAAAAAAAAAAAAAAAAAAAAAAAAAAAAAAAAAAAGAACCTTTAACGGAAAAAGGACCAATAAGAATCAAGAAAAGAATGTCAACTTTAAAGAGCACCTTATGACAAGGGAATCATATAAGCAAGGGTCTATAGAATTCAAGCTGAGTATCCGAGGATTTTGGGGTAAGTGGAAGTGGCCAATTTTTCTTCTTTTCATATGTTGCTGATTTCAGCACATTTTGGTTTTGATAGTTGTGTTGATCATGGGCTAATGGACACATTTTTCAAGTATCATCTGTCTTTAAGAAAATAAATGGGTTGCAGAAAAGGCATGGTACTAGACACCGCAGAAATTTCTTCGCTGCATGGAGCTCTGATACAATAAAAAAGCTTGCAAGAATTACAAGGTGATTCCTGAAGAGAGTTTCGATAAAGATGGCAATGCATAAGAATTTTAATAACTATTTTTATTTAATTAAATTAATAGAAATAATAAATTTTATAAATGCAAATGAGTGGGATGGATTGGAGAAAAAACACAAATGAGCAAGAAACACACACAATGTGTTGTTGTTGGATTTTAAAAGTTTAAGTAATGTGGGTTATGTGGGCCAACCTGTTGTTGGCCCGTGCAGGTTGCGGGTTATGCAAGGTGAGTCTCAGATTGTCATTGTTAGTTTCACTGCATAATGTAGGGCCTTGATCCTTAATATTCATTTTAAAAACCATAAACACAACCATACAAGTTACAAATCTAAGAGCAGAAGCTCATAGGGTATGAATATTTCTTTGGAAGAAGAAACTGTGGGAGAAACGTAGTTGAGAATCACGACGGAAGGGCAAACAACATCATTTGAGATCGAATGTCTTAGAAAATTGGGAAGATTGAAAAATTGGGAACATAGAGAAAGAACTTGGTGATGGAAGCGTTCAAGAAATAAAAGTGTGTTTAAAGCCTTGCTTCGATCCAATAATGATGCAATATTGAATAACGTATCAGAAAGTTAAAAATTGAAACAGAGAAAATTTGGGGTGATGAACAGTCCAAAACTTTAGAGGAGTTTTACTGAGATCTCGAGGGGAAAATGGGAAATTTAAAAGCTTAAAAAAATAGAAAAATTTGATCAAGAGATTTGGATTACTTAAGATATTAACATGTATAAAGATGAAGAATTTGGTCAATGGATCAAGATAATCAAGAGAGATGGGAAAATTATTTTTGTAAGTTTTACAATGTTGGGAAAAAATCAATTGGTAATACGGAAGGATTAACAAGCTCATATGACCCTTAAGATGATTGATAATGGTAAAGCAGTTTGTAGGAAATATGTTGAACAACAGGCTCATTAAACTGTTTAAAAGAGATTGTTTATAAATATAAGCTAGAGCACCTTTAGACTATTCAGAAACTTTATGTCATTGCCTTATCAACCACTCCCATGTAAACAATAAAGAGAAATCAAACCAACCGTCAAATATATCTATAAGGTTTGATAACTTGCTTGTGATATAGAAGTACACCGGAGACTCCATCTTCAGCTCTATAAATGAAAAATGAAAAAGGAGTTAAAATATTGTTTAAGGCCTACTCTATTTTGAAGAACACATATCGCGATTAAAGAAAAAACTTACTGGAATGGTTCATTCACATGATCTCCAGACAGGTGTGAGCTTCCACCAATGGAATTCTGCAGAAGATTAATATCGATGGTTATTTTTTCAATGGCCCAATCTCTGTAACCCCTACCCAAACATATTTTTGTGACAAGTGAAGACAACATTTCAGGAAAATAAAATCTTACCGCCCAAGTAAATAAAAGGCTGACTTTAGCTCTTTCCTTTCCTGTGTTCACCAACTACAAAACAAACAAGTAAAATTTTTAATAAACCTGAGAATATATATTACTTCACACCTCATAATACAGAAATTAAACATGGATACATATGATAATATTAAAATAATATACAATACGGAAAATGTATGGAATATTAAGTTCTTCACCCACTTTGCTTAATGGAACTCCGTTAAGCATGATAGCTCAAATAACCAGAGGGAAATTGGCACCCAAAAGGATTTACCAGGGTGGAACATCGCCCAATTCAACAGCTCATATGGAAAAAGGACTTCTCAAACATCTTAAGGGATGAAAAGAGTCAAAGTCAAAGTGAAGGTAATTTGCAACAATCAAACAGCCTTATACAATGCATCTAATCCAATTTTTCATGAGAGGACCAAACATAAACAGGTGAAATGCCATTTCATACAAGGGGACACAATAGTAGATTTTACACTAATGTAAACTAAGAAAAATGCAACTAAAACTTTTTCTCTAAGAAGCTAAAGTGCAGCAACTAGTTTGTATTTAGTATATAATACAATATGTCAATTAAAAGGAAAACAAAAAATCTCAAACAATAGTGCAAGGAAACTGACCCTTTCATTCTCTTACATACAAATTTAAGTAACAATAATAAAATTACACACCGTATAAACAAAAACAGCAGCAGGTAGACTGCTTTCTCTATAATTATGTGGTATGAATGGGGATATCTGCCGACAAGATATTTTTAGTTCTGGGTCTGGCTCACCTGAGAATAAGAAAGTAGTAATTAATTAAAAAGGATCATACACATTTAACAAAGAACCAATTAATATAAATGACCATACCATCATAAACTGTCCAAGCTCTTGGAAACAAAGCATGGTAGGTTGAGTGCTGCCCATTTAGATTCCATCCCCATGATGATATGCCCTGATCATCAGGTTTCTTACTAGATCTGGAAAACAAATAAAGATGAATTTGAGTACATGTATGTGTATCTAGAGATACATGAAAAGCACCCAAAAAAACAAATGTTAAGCAGAATCCAAAATTCAAATCAAACTAATTGCAAGATCGGAAGAGTAATATTTTTGCAACTGGGTTGATGTTGTCAATCTACTCTAGAGTGCTAAATGGGTAGCAGTTAGAAGTATATTAGTCAAAGCTTGGTAGAATATTGTGTTATGCCTCTATGTAATAGTTAGAAACCAAACATATATTGTGCTAACCCTATCAATTATTTTCATCATCAGAAGCTTTTCTAAAAAATGAAGATGGAAATATTCTGCAAAACTAGTTTTTTTACATACATAAGTTCATGTAAGCAATAAAAAGGTCAGCAAGACAATAATAGGACCCCTGTGAAACCTCAGACGGTCAAAATAAGAGAATTTTTGTTGCAAATAATGGGTATTAACTTATCAAATCATTATCATCCAAGTAAACATCAGATAGTTATATTTATATGTAGGGACTGATTGGGTTTAACGGTACCAATGGTATTTTCTATTATCACTGATTAGTATTCTCTTATTACTAGATAGTTAAGATATAAATACAAGCAAATTGTAACAAAAAAATGAATTTATAAAAATGCTAAATATGTTTGCAACACTCATAGTCATGAAACATTGTTTTACAAACTTCCACACATGCCACCTTACCCTAAACCTTCATGCTGGCCAGGAGCCAAAACTGATGAAAAATTTTTGTTTCCTCCCTCTCTACTTATAAAAATCTGCAACATGAGTAAATAAACCATATAATATGTATTATAAACCACAGTTCAGAATGGTCACAAACAATAAAGATCATTCTGGTTAAAAGGGAAAGCCAGATGTTTTACTAGAAGGCTCTAACATTACCTTTGAACTAAAATTCATACAAAGTAACAACTAGTGAAACTACAAACCATGTTCATAACTTTTTTTTCTCTTGTCTAGACAAAACTAGGGGTCTATCTCATCAAGTAGAGAGCAATTGATACTGATAGAATTAAAAAGCTCAAATACAAAACACCAATCATATTGATTAACTAAATTTCCTTTTGCACAAAAGCACCTTGACTCCAAAATCCATTTGATTGCACAGAAACATTAATTTGTGATCCTAAACAACTTCAGTATATCTACCTCCAACCCTCAATATAACTGTCTACCAACCTCACTGACCAACTCAGTGACTAACTAACCATTCCACTCCAAAAATCTTGTATTTATATTTTAATATACATTCCACCTATTATCCTTATTCTGTTAAGGGAATGCAATATAATTTTAAATAATTCATTTCAAGAAAGGTACATGCTGAGCACATAAGTGACAGTCAGGGAAATAAATCCACAAATTGATGCCATACAATTAGAGAAGAATATAGCACATCAATAATAAGCAGAAGAACAGGAAGACTTACAGAGAACTGATTGGCCATAACTGGTGACGCTTCACATAAGCTAGGAATAATTTGCCATTGTCGGAACTCGCCTCTAAACCCTCTTGATATGCTGCCACTCCTGTTTAGGAATAAATGACGTTCAAATCAATACAAGAAGAAAGAAATTTGTTTGTTCTAAAGGCCAAATGGATAAACCCGCTTGTAAATAATGGTATTCAGGATTATTAGTTGGTAGCTTTCAATTGGAACAAATCATACCCCATCCCACCAAGTGGAACTCCTTGAGATGCAGATGGCTTGCAACTCTCGCGGGTGAAAGGATCAATAGGTGCTTTCTGCAGAAATCAGACAAACAAAAAAAAGTTTGGAATCGTAAGTTTCAACCTACTCGTATAATGTATAATGTACCCACCACACAAAATTAAACATCAATGAATGACCCAAAGAACATAGAATTTGAAATTTACCCTCCCATGAGAAGCCTCTTCCCTAACATATGACCAAATACGTATCCCTAATCGAACCTGGGAATTTTAAAACACAATAGACAATCAGGTGAGATAGAGCGAGATGCAAAATACTAATAAAACCATCTATACATAAATAAGAATATGCAAAGGAATTCCGTGCACTAAACCAATGAGTCCACGTTATTAGTTGTAGTTTTGGGAAAGAGAGAGGGAGAGAGGAAAAACACTTGCCATTTTTATGGCTTCCATAAAAGTTACTCTAAATTCTTTAAGAAGATTGGCATGGCTGTTCAATCTCCTTCTCCAAGCTTGCTCAGGGGGAGCAGAACTATCATAATCAAACTGCAAAAACCATGTCAGGGACACGGATTACATTTAAATAAAATCAACTATCAATATCAATGACATGTGAACGTAGCACCGTGTAATCAACTACTATTAAGAAAAATCACACGCTAAAGTCAAATTTCCAGATAAAGCATCATCACGAAACCAGGACGCCAATTCACAAAAACAACAAAGAGAAACTTAATAAATAAATAAAAACAACACCAAATTTTCAAATGAATTCAGTAATCAACAAAAAAAACAAATTCGCAACCATTTCGACCAGCTAAGGAATAGCATTCTTTTAATTTCCTTCCTTCGGCTAACTGCAACGAGTAGATCGTTCGTGTTTTCCGCCAAGAAAACACAAACATTCAGACTTTAAAATTAAAGTCACAGGCAAACACAAGTTTTTCAGATATCACAAAAGCGCGGCGCCATCAGAAGGCAGAACGCTGATTCACCAAAGTCGGAGAGCAACTTAATAAAGACAACAAAAAAATACGTCATCGAATTTCCAAACTGAATTGAATTATCAACAAAAGCAAATCGCTGTCATGTCAATAAACTTCATAAGAATCCGATATTCCAAAAGTAACAAAGAAAAAAATTATATACCAGCTGCAGAGTAGATTTACTGATATACTCCTCCGTAGGCCACGAATTCTTTCTACAATGAAAAATGTTGCCGCTAACCATGCTTCCACAACACACAACTCTCTCGGAACAACGAGAGAGATCAAACGAGAAAAAGAAACAAACGCACGCTTAGTTCTCCAAGATCGCGCTCACAAAGCGCAGATAAAAAGAAAAAGAAAAGAGCGTGTGTGAGTGCTTGAAGTTGGAGTGAAACAGTTACGAATGAGATCGAATATCTCGTGATTGATCGGAAAAAAACTAATTATCGAATATCACGTGATTGTTTCAGCAGATTCGATTCGGATTTAAGCGCAGCGCAACAGAGCGAATGATGCGTGGCCAGAGGAGGAAACGCCGCTTGTGCAGCCGAGTCCGCGACTCGCTCCTTAAAATCTAACTCGGATCGCTAGTGGGGAGGAAGAGAGAGAACAAAAAAAAGTTTGAATGGAAAAATAACAGGCTTCTGTTCTGGTGGCCACTCTTTAATTGTTTTTTATTTTTCTCTCTCATAATAATTATGATTGAAAATTTGTGTTCGTAAAGTAAAAGTGTGTATATGTATTTGGTGGTGAACAACTTTCGTTTGGATTGAAGTGTAAATCACCATTGTCATTTGCGGGTCTCTTTCACTTCATCACTTTTTTTTATAACGGTCCACCTTGATGTCGGTCTCCAAGACTATACTTTTTCGTATTTTTCTTCTTTAATTATTTAAATATTTTTGTATAAATAAATTATCATTTACTAACTGCTTAAATTACATAAATAAAATAATATGCACACTGTTTGGACACACGTTCTTGACGCAGTTTGACACCGTTCCAACGTGAAAAATTGCGTTTAGCGTCACCAAAAACTCGCACCACTCTCTAAAGTGATTATTTCAATCCACACACGGAAGTGGTCAAATGGAGTTGTTTGTTACGCTCTTTTTTTTTTCGCCAGGAGAGAACGCCAACCATATTTTACAATTTGTTATCATTCTCGTATTTTAACTTTTGACGAGTATTAATATATTATTATAAATGTTATTTTTATAATAAATCTTGCATGTATAAATTGTATTCTTTCGTGTCTTTTATATAAACAATAAAATAGAACATAGTTAATATTATTTAATAACATCATAAATTTAAATTGTATTCTGAGTACTTTATAAAATTAAATTATTTAAGTGAGAGTGATATCGGAGTTTTTTTTGTATTTTAGAATCCTTTTGACCAGAAAATTATAAAATAGGGTCAGTTGATATTTTTTTTAAATTAGGTCAAGTGGTTATCTGGAAGGACGACTTCGCTTTCGCTTTTTTTTTTTTTAAATTAATGTCGTTGCGTCAAATAACGACTTCTATTTAATAGAGAAGTCATGTAACATGACGACTTCACTTTTATTTTATTTTTTCAACTTTTCAGTTTTAATTATTTGTTATTTTTTTTCCTTATTTTATTTTTTAAATATTTCAATTTTTTTTTTTAATTTAACGGTTTTGTTTATTTTTTT
>Ga0209589_1000848_pt1 | contig 46364 bp, 23 predicted proteins | sample CowpeawhiteBW_FD_187525 | JGI IMG/M metagenome (GOLD analysis project Ga0209589, IMG submission 187525) | Root nodule microbial communities of legume samples collected from California USA - Cow pea white BW (SPAdes) (version 2) | ecosystem: Host-associated > Plants > Roots > Nodule | place: USA...
AAAAGTAAAAAAAAAAAAACAAATACTTTTCTTAGTTTAGATAAATAGAACACACACTTAAACGGAATAACTAGGGTGACCAAACTTGATCAAAAAATTTAAAGAGATCAAAATAATGTATTCAAATTTTATATATTTAATTATTATTACTAATATAATAAATATATATATAATTTAGTATTGAAATCTTGGTATGTTTTTCCTTAAAAAAATTATAGTTTTAAAATTGTATTTGATATGAAACTCATTTTAAATAATTTTTTCTAATTTATCTCTTTCTCTATATATTCTTATATTTGAGAAACGTTTTCCTATAATAAATTTCAAAGAATTAATATGAAACATTCCGCCTACAATTCAAAAAAATTAATATGAAACTTTTCACTTATAATTTTTTGAATTTTAATAAATGGTCCTCTAATTCAACAAAACAATTGAATTTCTAGTAGTATCATGCTTCATGCTTAAAAATAAAATAGGTGAAGAAGTAAATTTATATTGTTTTCTTCTAAAAGATATCTTCTCTTTTATCACTTTAAAAAAATCTATTATTTTATTTTTCATCAATATAACTATTTAAACAAAATTAAGACTAAATTTTCTTTATCAAAATCTAATCAAAAATTGAAAAACATAAATATAAAAAAAATATGATAATGAAATCACATTTAAAAAATATTATGAAAAAATATATAGTACATGACTTTTATTTTTATATTCATAAAAAAATAAATATACAAAAAAGTCATAAAAAAAAACTAAATATCAAACTTCTATATATATATATATTAATTATAATTTTTTAATTATTTAATTTATTTATTAAAAAATTTGGCTGTAGAGGAAAAAGTCATTCATATTGTAGATAATAAATAGTAGAATATTAAATTAGGTAGAATTTTCTTATTAGTCTAGTGTGGACCTGCAAGCTACTGTCCTTCCTTGCAACGCACTTTTCATAATTAATAAATAAAAGAGACAAAAGACATAATAGGAGGAAATTAGTAGATATTAATAAAATAAAAATATTTATCATTTGCATATGAGAGAAATTGTGACGGAGAGAAGGGGATGGAGAAAGTATAATATAATTAAAAGTTATTAAAACGACCCATAAATATGTCATATTTTCAGTATGGGAAAAAATACCTCATATATGTACAACTTTAAACAATTGCCATCTTGGCCATATTATGTTAGCATGATTTATCTGCGTTCAGATCAGTAATTAATGGTCTGTTCTTCACATACTTAAATATCATGCAAAAAGAATTTCACACTCTTCATATCAACTAAGTAAGCATGGTAGTAAGATGTTTTGGAGACTTAGAAATTCAAAACTAAATTGTTATAGTGTTTTGTTTTATTTATATTTTCATTTTTGTTTGTCAGGAAATTTTTTGTGTCTGAGAATTCATTTAATTATTTATTTACTATCATAAAAATATAACATATGAATAAATAGTTGGTTTAATATTATAACTATCGATATAATTAAAAAAAAAAATACAATTTTGATATAAAAATGTTAATACTAATTTTATTTGAATTATGCTAATAGTTAATGTAATACTTTCGCAAAGTATTATTTTTAATATAAATTCAATGGAGGTCTATACAAAAGACACCGTCCTTCAAAATACAATCTACATATACATTAAATATAAATATACGCATACAATTTTTTATAAATCATATATGAAGAATATTCAACAAACAAAATATAAAATAATGATTTTTGAAAGACTTATATTAAATAAACAAAAGATTACATCTTATCTAATGCACAAGACTTACGTTTACAAGTAAACTTAAGAAAGTGGATTAGGATATACAACAAAGAAAACTTAAGTAATGTTTGAACAAATTTATATTCATGCTAACCATTTAGACGGTGTCAGAGAATTGTATTTGTTAAACTAATTATGGATAAAAATCTTGAAAATTCTTTTGCTCGGTTGCACAGGATAGAATTATTTATATTTTTAGTTAAGTAAAAGATTTTTCTCAAACAAAAATAGGACAAAGATTTCAGCTTTATTTTCGATCCTATTACAACATTTAGACAATACTAAATTTATCCACGAGTATAAAAGTATTGGCTAATCATTAAAAAGACAACGATCTTATAAGTATTGTTTAAAAATTACAAAAAATCTCACTTTTCCAAAATGTTGCTTAAAATAAAATTATTATCTTTAAAATAATTAACATTTTTAAAATAAAATTATAATTTAAAATATGATCAACTAAATATATAAATAAAATAAAAAGTATTATAAAATTAATTTAAATGGTTGTATTTTTATATTTCCATGTTTAAAAATGTCTTGCCTATACATGATTTATTATAGTCTAACATTTTTATAATCCTTGCTTTAAAAGAATAAACAAAGCAACACAAAAAATCGTTGAGTTAAGGGGCTGCAAAAATGTTTTCTATTATCATATCTTAGGCTACAGTTATTTCGTTGTTGCAAATAGGCAACAATTGTACAATTATATATATATATATATATATATATATATATATATATATATATATATATATATATATATATATTTCTCTTTTTACTTTTATCCTTTAAATGATATATTTTCAAAATTTAAATGTTTTCTTATTTAATCAGCTACAAAATAAATAAAAGCTATCTATAATTTTATTAATTTTTGTTGTTATAAAAAGATGGTTAAATAAGTTTTTAATCCCTAAACTTTGACACAAGATTATAATTTGTCTTTATCGAAATTTTGATACATTTTGGTCCCAAAATTTCAAAAGTGAATGAATATATTATTTTAACTCAATCACGTTAAATGTTTTTGACATGTTAAACACGTTTCATGCTAACATTTAAGTTATTTACATTATTTTACACGTTCTCACTTCAATCTTGTAAAAAACAAAGAAATATATAAAGAATGAGAGAATGTGTATTATTGAGTGTGTATAAAATGTTACAAGAGGTGTGTTATATATACACACACAAAGATAACTCTAATGACAACAATTAAATGGGCCTAAAACATAAATATAAGCTCACAAATTTCAGCTGAAAAACATGGTTGATATGTAAAAATATTAATATAATTGTATTAAAAAGATTATATATCTTTTTATTTTTAAAATTTTAGAAATTAAAATGTATGAAAATTTTAAACAAAGATGACTTTCAATTTTGCGTGAAAATTTATAGACTAAAAATATATTTATAACTCAAAAAAATAACAGATGCTCGTAAATTAAAGTAAATAACTCATAAATATTAATATTAATATATGACTTTTTTTCACAATTAAAATTGTTTGTTTCTGGTGTTTTATTATTGTATCCTTGGATTAACTTTGTAAAACAATTTAGAAAAATAACAAGAGAAATTAATTTTAGTTCAACATATTTTCCTATAAACATGCTTTTGTAATCTATTGTATTACGGCTTTAGACCTTTTTTTTTTTTAACTTGTACAAAATTGTTTATAGAGAATTTATTTTATTTTTTTTAGAAGGACTTGGGCATAAATTAAGGTAAACAGATCCGATATATTATGTCTGAAATTCAAGTTCTTTTTCAGTAATTAATGGGAGAGTAGCAGTTTATTTGGATGATCCTAGGCGTAGGAGAACATTTGTTGGGGATAAAGAAAACTTTCAGAATGCCACTGGATAATCCCTTTTTATAAGCTTCATAGTCTGGCCCAAAGAAATTTCAATGTAGTCAAAACACAATTACGCATAGTTCAAATAATCCATGTAATTATGAAAGTCTCAATTCCTTTTTCATACTCGTTAATTGCTCTAAGGTTTAGTTTTTTTCCCAACATGTCCTCTTTTTCGCAGTTATTCAATACATCCACAATTTAAGTGAAAATTAGTTGAGCTTTTAATGCATTATTTTTTACATATATAGCAAAAAAAATGTTAATTTTTTGTTTTCTACTTTATCTAATAAAAAAAATATAGGTTAAATATGTTTTTGTTTTATTAATTTTTAGTAGTATAGGTTAAATATGTTTCTGATTCATTATTTTTCAGTATAGATTAAATTTAAATTAGTCCCTCTCTAAACTTTGAATCAATTTAATTTCTTATCTTTAGTAATGTGTAGATTAAATATTTCTAACAAAATTTTTTAAATTTATTTGACGTTTCATGGTAACATTTGAATTGTTTATACCATTTGATACATATATGTTTCAATGGTAATTGAGAATCAAACAGGTTTAAAACTTGAAATAAACTTACTAAAATTTGGTTAAAAAATATATTTAATCCAAAAATTATTTACAACCTTACTTGATGGATGAAAGCATTGGTGACCAGTTATAAGCTAAAATTAAGGCTTAATCAACTTTTAAACTTTTCATGACACATGTATGGTCTTTTGTTCTTTTAAAAAGAAAAGAGTTTTATCTCTTTAATTTTTTTTCAACATAATCACTCATTTTTGTTGCAATCAAATTAAACCACCGTGCAACTGACGAAAAATATAACAAATAAATTGAATATTTTTTTTACTTAATTTCTTTGTTCCTTTTTATATATATATATATATATATATATATATTCTCCGGTAAAGATGAAGATGAAAGAACAATTTTATACTTATATTAAATATCAGAGATGTGTAATACTCAAAACCGAACCCCCATCCACCTCTACCTTACCATCACGAACTTCCACCATTTAGAAAAAGAAATAATGTTTATTAGAATTTATTTAAATTATTATAACTCAAAAATTTGATTATTGGACTAAGAGTTACAAGTTACTGTCACAATGTTAACTCATTTATTACATTTTAATTAAACTCAAGAATCACACTACACTTATGGATTAGTTTTATCTATGATGTTATCAGTTTAACTAATAACAAATAACAAGTTTAAAAGACGAGTAAAAAAATATAACATTTGTGAGAATGCTACTACCAGTCTAAGTAAAAAGAAGTTCAACAACAACTGGTCCAGACACCTAATTTTTTTTTTTTTTTCTGAATACAATTTGTATTTGACGAAGCTTTGGGCAACGCTCTATCAGAACCTGACTGGTGGATGGACGCTGGGGGAGTAGATGTAACAAACTATTTTAAGATAGGTTTGAACTAGTTACTTAATATTCTGATGATTTTATTTTTATTATTTGTAAGTGAACGTTAATTTATACATTAATTAAAAATAAAATTTTAATGTACAAAAAGTTCTGTAAAATATTATATAAAAAAATTAATTTATTTTTTTATTTTTATTTTTATCTCATAAAATGTCAATAAGTTTGCTCTAGGTGTAAACAAAGTTAGCTCCATCCGCTTAAAAATCTTTGCTGCTGCATTAGAACAAAATATCATTCCAAACGTTCTTGTTATTATCCTATTTTTGTTTCGAGCATATATATATATATATATATATATATATATATATATATATATATATTCAATTTCGTTGCCCTTAATTTGGTGTCTTATAAACTTCTTCAGTTCTTGTACTAGATTGGTTCTTGCGCTTCTTTGCTCTTTTGGCGAGGGAAGATTGAAGATGGATAGAAAGACATGAGAGACGCACACAAACAAACAGATATATTATAGACAGGTAATATTCATGTAATGTTATTTCAAAATTTTGGATAAAATTTTTCACTTCCGTCAGCTAAAAGAATTATGCCTTTTACTCTCTATTTGACATGATTTCTTGTAGCTTTGTGTCGATCTAACATGGAGTCCCACTTGCTCGTTCTAGTTCTTAAGCTATACTAGATTTTGTGTGTCTCACCTTCAAATCTTTGTGGTGCACGTGAGGTTTATTCAAAATAAATGATATTACTTATGACTATGTGCATTAATGTAATCTTTAGAACTGATTCTTTATTTAGCATTTTCTTCAAATTTAAGGCTCTCATAGCAGTATGTTATTATATTTTGATTCAGATATTAGTTTTCATAAAATGAGTTGAGTAGGAGATGGCAGAGTTTCCAGGATATTTCCGTTACTGCTTGAACACAGGGAAACTTCTCCTTTTAGCAGTTTTGGTCTCTGGAGGTGTTGTCTTGCATATTTTGGTCAGTATTTTTTTTTCCCACCTATATAAATGTGAGGCTCAAAGAAAACAATTGGGCAGAGGGAACAGGTTTATTATTTTGTAAACTAAAAGTTTTTATTACTTGTTATGTAGAAAACGGTTAAGATTACAGACATATACTTCAGATCATACAATATTTTTTTTTTTCCTAGGCAGTTTCTTGTTAGGAGAAAGAGCCTCTTGGATGAAAAAACTTATTCACTTTTCGTTGTGTCATCAAGAATATAATTTATAGCTTACAATTTTAGTCCGTTGTACTTCCGATAGATATAAACAACTAGTACATCGATTACCCAATTGCTATTACATTAACTATCCATCGACTAGTACATTAACCATCCAACAGTTAGTTTCTTACAATGATTAGTTATCACAACCTATTAATATATTTAAATTTATTAAAAACCCAACGGTTCTGCCTAGCCATGGCATGAGTTCCTGAACCAATTCCCTTTCAATAAATTAATCCATCAACAGATGTCTCATCACTGTTTACTAAGATTGGTTCTGTATTGCAGGCATGTGCGTTATATAAAAATTGGTGGCCAATGCTAACTGGTAAGATAAAGCATCATTGAATTGATTCTCTAAAATGCTAATTAATTGTTTCTTGGGAGACAAGAAGATATATTCTTGTACGTTATTAAATATTTTTTTACTCTTCATGCAGCGATAACATATGTGATTCTTCCAATACCTTTGCTCTTCTTCGCGGGATCTGAACGTTCTTCTGTATTTTCTGAATCAGATAACACGTAAATCCTTAACTTTTGTCTGGAAAAGTAAAATAGGTTTGTGTTTGAATTTTCCTAATCCAAGCTGGGGAATGATGGAACAGCTGGATGAATGCAACCAAGTTCTTAAGTGGGGCATCAGCTGTGGGAAGCATTGCCATTCCAGCCATATTAAAGCATGCTGGTGTTATCAGTTGGGGAGCCCTTGCTATGGAACTCTCTTCATTCTTTGTGTTTGTATCTGCCATAATGTGTTACATAAGGATGAATGATGAAGATGATTATAGTGTTCTTTGAAGTCAGGGTGAGGGCATGAGAGGCTTGCTTCTTCCTGTCAAAAAAAATGTATTTATTTACTTTGCAGTTGATTTTTGTTTGTAGGAGCGTCATCACCTTTAGATTTTTTTCACAATAAATTCATCACCTTTAACCCATTTGAAACGAAGAGGCCTTGTTAAATGACGTTTAACAATAAGGCTATGTAGAGACCTCAAAGTCAGAGGACCAGAATTGGAAGGTTTTTCATCCAAAGCAATGAGAACTTGTTAGTACGAGTTAGTACGTATAAGTCACGAGGACCAGAATTGGAAGGCTTTTCATCCAAAGCAATGAGAACTTGTTAGTACGTATAAGTTATGAGGACCAGAATTGGAAGGTTTTTCATCCAAAGCAATGAGAACTTGTTAGTACGTGTAAGTCATGAGGTAAGGAAACATGTGTACAAAAACACACACACACACACATATATATATATATATATATATATATATATATATATATATATATAAAAGAAATGTTTGATGAAAAACAACTTAAAAAGAATTTGTTCACTGTAGAATATTTGTTCAATCTATAGAGTACAATGTCTCATCATATAAAAGAAAAAGTAAAACTTAATACAACAGAATATTTGATAATAATAAAAGAGAATCAAACATATAATATCTCTATCAATCTAAATAAAAGTGGAAGATATATAATATCTTTATCACCCCCTCTCAAGGTGGGCATGAAATTGTAACGTCCCAACTTGGAAGTAGCAACCCGGAAAACAAAAGGATATAATGACTTAGTAAACATATCAGCAAGTTGACTTGTAGAAGGAATATGGAAAAAGTGAATAAGGTCATTAACAAGTTTTTGTCGTATAATGTGACAATCAAGTTCTATATGTTTGGTTCTCTCATGAAGAGTGAGATTCTTGACAATGTGAATAGCAAAATTGTTGTCACAAAAGACAGTATAGGGAGTGGGAACAGAAAAATGCAAATCTCGAAGAAGGTATTGAATCCATTGTATTTCACATGCCAGGGATGCCAAAGCACGATACTCAGCGTCAGAAAAAGACCGTGAAATAGTGGTTTGATTCTTAGTGTTCCAAGCAACCAAAGATGTACCCAAGAAAACACAATATCCAGAAACAAAACGTCGGGTAGTGGCACATGTTGTCCAATCAGAATCAGAAAACGTCTGAGTTTTAAGAGAGGTGTTAGATTTATACAAAAGTAAGTCCATATCTAGGAGCATGTTTTAAGTATTGAATGATCCGTACAACCTGCTGCATATGTGGTTCACGTGGAGAAGAAATAAATTGGCTGAGTTGTTGGACAACAAAACTAATATCAGGCCTGGTGTTAGTCAAGTAAATTAATCATCCAATCAAACGCCGAAAGGAAGAATGACCTGGTAGAAGAGTTCCCTCGTCGGCATGAAGTTTGATAGAAGGATTAGATGACGTTGGTGCATGTTTACATCCAAGCATCCCTGCCTCTGAAATGAGGTCCAAATAGTATTTCCTTTGATTCAAAACTAATCCATCAAGAGAACGAGAAACTTCATGATTCAAAAAAATTTGATAGGGCTAAGATCTTTAATATGAAATCTAGAATGAAGATGAGCTTTTACAACATTAATTCCAGCAATGCTATTGCTAGTGAGAACCACATCATTGACATAAACCAATAAAACAGTAATAACAGAGACAAATTTCTTCACAAAGAGAGAGTGGTCAGCAGAACTTTATGTGTAACCAAGAAATAGCTCTGAAGTTAGTTTTTGATTCCAATTACGATTGACTTGTTTTAAACCATATAGAGACTTGTTAAGCTTACAAACAAGATTTGGCTGCGAAAGAGAAAGATTAGGTGGAAGCTTCATATAGATCTCTTCATGTAAGTCTTCATGGAGGAAAACATTGTCAACTGATGAATAAATCAATCACTAGCAGTGGCCAAGGCTAAAAGAATACGGACAGTAGTAAGTTTGACAACATGAGAGAAAGTTTCAAAATAATCAAACGCCTCAGTTTGAGTAAAACCCTTAGCCACCAACTGTGCTTTAAACCTATCAATTGTGCCATCTGGTTATGTTTGAGTTTGTAAACCCAGCAACAACCAATTGGCTTGATGCCAGAAGAAGGAGGAACTAAAGTCCAAGTCTAGTTTTTGTCAAGAGCATGTAACTCAGCATCCATAGCCTATTTCTAACAGTCATGTTGAACAACTTCTTTGAAGGAGAAAGGTTCAACTTATGTAGAAATATTATGACAAAAAACAGTATGGTCAAAAGAATAATTATCATAAGAAACAAATGAATGTATTGGATAAGGTGTGTTGGATGAAGGCGATAAGAGCTTCATAATCCTTCCCGATACGAAGATCGGCAATAGAGGAGACGATATCAACCATACTAGCACGAGCAGAGGGCTCGGAAGAAAGAGGTTGGACTTTAGTGTGTAGGTTAGAGCCTTGAGGCAGGTCGTGCTTAATCCAACAGGAATCAGAGGCATGATTGGTCCGGTGACAATGGTCACAATATTTGGGATTGCAGCCACCAGACCGAGGAGAGCGCCTCGTCCATGATTGTCAAAGAAACCACCACAAAAATTTTTACCATGTTCCTCGGGAAAGGCAAGATTGACAATATAATCTTGAGAATTAGAATGAAAAGTAGTCTTAAATTCACGTTCTTGTTGAAGAATCAAAGAGAAAGTTTTCACCAGAGTAGGCATAAGCTCCATAAGCATAATTTGAGACTGAACCTTAGAGAATTCATCATTCAGGCCACAAAGAAATTTGATGACATAATCATCATCACGCTCTCTCTTTCCAGATCTTGGAAATCAAGCCACATGTGCAAGGAGAAGCACGGGTACAAACAAGAATCGTGCAATACAAAAAGAGTTCTTTCTAGAGGATTTGAAGTTGTGTGTAATATTGAGAAATGGTGGACATCTTGTCGATAGCTCTGAACTTCCTACTGTAAATTGACAATGCGAAGCTTATCCCCATGAGAGAACCATTGAAGAAGATAAGTTCATATATAAGATGCAAACTCCAACCACATAACATATTGTTTAATGTGGACGTCATTGAGCGAGTGAGCCACGAAATTACCATCTTGTTACAGTGTTTCCAAGCTTCATGCAAGGGATCATTAAAGGCTGGACATGGAAGGGTGCCGATAACAAAACAGTCATTGTTTTTTGTTTCTAACGCAACAAGCATATCATGTCGCCATTGCGAATAGTTGTTATCGAAAAGAAGAGGCAACACCAAGACAAGAACAGGATTCTCACCGGGGTGAAGAAATAGTGGATGTGCGAGGTTTGTGAGATGATCAAAACATGGGTTAGGGTGCACAGGGTTTGTGGGAGAACCAGAGGATAACATAGTATTTGCCATGACAAGAAATCAAAAAGAAAGGAGAAAATGCGGAAGATGATTTAAATATGATACCATATTAGTATGTATAAGCCATGAGAGAAGGAAATATATGTACAAAAGTGCGTACACAAACGCATAAGAAGTGTTTGGTGAAAAAACCTAACTCAAAGAGAGTTTGCTTACTCCGGGGAAAAGATATATACTATCAGAACTGATTGTACTTTTTTGCTAGACATGTTAGATGATTTAACGTGGGTCGATGAAGCTACCATGCTTGTGTTTTTAGTTTGACGAGTCCTCCCTCCTTCACTCGTACACTATTAGCTTATGATGAAAAGAGTTTTAAAATACGGATTAGGAGAAAATAGATTACGCAAGCAAAGAAAATGCTCAAAATGCCATGGTGCTTATCATTTTCACGATAGTTACCATGTCAACACACACTTCCAAATTAGTGTTCACAGAAATATGGAAAAGTCCAATAAGATCGACTTTGTGAAGTCCAACATAATTTGTCGGTTTTGAATTTACTTCCTGTACTTCAACAACTGCGGCTTACTTGAGCTTGCAAGCGGCACTTCATATCTTGATGATATCCTCTTCTTAGTTTTTATCACGTTTCATTCAATGGAGATTGTTCAAGACCAGCAGCTACAAAATACAGGTTAGTTTCTTGAACACTGCTCGTTAAAGAGAAACTCTTGCATCTTTTTTAAGCGGATGAGTGGAACCTGCTTGGTTATTCTGGAACACAAACAGACACCAAAGGAACATAATTCTCACTGATTTCCAACATCCTCTTCCTTTATTGATTGCTTAAGAATCACTGTTTTTTTTATCAGCAATTTAGAATCACTGCGTTTCTTCTATTATTAGGATTTAATATTAAGTTAGATATTATGACAAACAGGTGGAAGGTGAGCCTCTGTTCGGTCAGTTCTCGTCGGAAAGTGTTCCTTGTATTTGGCTAATAACATTGTCGTGTCCCATTTCAATATCTAACGGTGAAACTTGAAAAAAAAGTTAGAGATTGTTTGGTTGGAAACTGTATGTCTTTGGTTTTATGTCGATTTTCTTCACAATAATTTAATGGCATAAACTAAACAAAGATATAATACTTAACTATATTATTTAGTATTTGGATTAGAGGAACTACTTTCGCAAAAAACCAAAGAAAATCATCTCTAGAGTCCCACTAGTTTAAACAACTTCTGATTATGTCAGAAATGATAGAGCTAATCTAAGTTTCTGGTGTGTATCCTCAGATGATGGAAAACTGCACGACTCTAACAGAAGCACAGATGTCACCCAGAAACTTCAACATGCAAGATTCGAAAAATGCAAATGGTGGTTGCGTGTGTCCCTCTACATAATCTTTCTTCTGGCAGGCCAATCTGCAGCTACTCTTCTGGGAAGGTTATACTATGACAATGGTGGTAATAGCAAATGGATGGCAACTTTTGTTCAATCAGCTGGATTCCCTGTACTTTTCCCACTCCTTTTTTACTTCTCAACAAGAAAGCAGGACAAATTAACTAACGAGCTCAACAATGATTCCCACAAAGCAAAACCAAAATTTTGTATCATTGTTTTCCTCTACCTAGCTTTTGGCTTAATTCTGACAGGGGACAACTTGATGTATTCCTATGGACTTCTATATCTCCCTCTTTCCACCTATTCTCTGCTGTGTGCAACCCAATTAGGCTTCAATGCAGTCTTCTCTTTCTTCCTCAATTCGCAGAAGTTCACAGCATTCATATTCAATTCTATAGTCCTCCTTACGATATCAGCTTCCCTGCTTGCAATCGATGCTGATTCTGAGGATCAAATGGGACTTTCCAGAGAAAAACATATAATTGGGTTCTTCTGCACTATTGGTGCATCAGCTACATTTTCTTTATATCTCTCTCTTGTGCAGCTTTCTTTTGAGAAGGTTATCAAGAGAGAAACCTTTACTGTTGTGTTGGACATGCAAATTTACCCATCTTTGATTGCTACATGTGCTTGTGTTGTGGGCTTGTTTGCAAGTGGAGAGTGGAAAAGTTTGAAGCAGGAGAGTAAGGATTATGAGAAGGGAACGGTGTCATATGTGATGACTCTACTTTGGACTGCTGTGACATGGCAAATATCGTCTATTGGTATGCTGGGGTTGATTTTTGAGGTATCTTCATTGTTTTCAAATGTGATAGGTACCTTGTCATTGCCCATTGTTCCCATCCTTGCAGTGATCTTCTTCCATGACAAGGTGAATGGGGTGAAGTTTATAGCCTTGTTGTTAGCAGTGTGGGGCTTTATGTCTTATGTGTATCAACATTATATAGATCACAAAAAAGCCAAGGCAGATAGGGTTTCACTGGCTGAGGTAGAAATTTGCTGATTGTAGAATGGGATGGACCAAATTTTGATGAAATTATTATAACCAGTTGAATGACTCTGTTGATGTTGCTATTGCAATTTTGTGAATTGTGTTTAGTGCAGCCTGATTTGTACTTTTACAAGAAAAATAAAATATTTTATAGAAATTAATATCATTAGTTAATATTGATTACAATTACGTTTATGAGATTATTTTATATATATATATATTTGACTTTCTAAAAATAGGTGAAGAAACTTGGAACAAAGCCTCACATTTTAAATTCTTAACCCTTCTATGTTATGGAAATGCTAATTGGACCATGAGAAACACTCATCTCAGTTATAGAAAAATGAAGCTTTCAAAAAATAAATAAGTTATAGAAAAAATTATTTGTTTTCTCCTAATATAAAACTGTTTATTATTGTTTTTATTATAAAGTATTTATTTAATTTTTAAATTTAACAAAGAAGAACAAATACTATAAACACTTCTCTCTTACTATGACAAGTTTGGCATGATGGACAGCTCTCAAACAGAAAAGAACATTCAGTTAATATTTTGATAAAGTTACCATTATCTCCCTGTATTATGCTAATTAACACTTACACTTACACAATATATAGTTTTATGTTGATCATATTCTTATCAGAATTGCAATTATAATCGATGTACTTTTAAAATATATTAACATTCATTATATTTGTAATAAACTAGCCAGAACATAGGCACTTATTTGTTCACACTTAAAATGAAAATAAGTTGAATTATTATTAGATGTTATAATTAACTGACAAATATATTTCAAGAATAATGTTAAAAAAAATTATATACAAAGATCTGCATTATATATTATTATAATGTTTTTTTTGGTGAAATGCTATCTATCTCTTATTAAAAATAAATTTAATTAAGTTTTAAGTGTTTTATAAATTCAAGTATTTTTAGTTGATTCTTAGTTAAAAATTAATTCCTATTAAAAAATTTATATTTTTTAATTGGACTTATTCTTATTTGATTTTTTTATTGATTTGATTGACATTAGTACATTACTGATATTTTATATTATCATTATTGACATATCTATACGTGAAAAAAAATTACTTAGTTAAAGATTAATTGCCTTACTGAGTATATCTCTTAAGAAAAGAGAGACTCTATTAGATATTAAAAATCTTTGTGTGTTTAATTTATTTTTATATGCTATATTAAAAATAAATAATAACATAAATAAATTAAATTAAAAAAAAATCAATCTTTTAATAAAAGAATTATATATATATATATATATATATATATATATATATATATATATATATATATATATATATATATATATTTGTGTTTGCATATATTTAAGTTAGGTTCATGTTTTGTAGGTTGGTGACATGATTTAAACATAGTCTGATGTGCATAAGATAGATGAATATCTTCGGTTGATGGAGTTCCCTCTTCTAACCATTTTTTATTGTTAGACAAGAATTTGAATAATTCTTTATATTTTGTAAACCATAATTATAATGGATATGACTTCTCTTTTCTTCAGAAATTGATGGAAATTATAAGACGGTTCATCAAAATGATAAACTTTTAAAGGATCAAGATGCTATCAGGATATAGCGTTGAAATCATTTATAAAGTCTTAGTATGACCATGATGTATGTTCTTGTAGGAGTTATCTTAGGTGATTCATTAGATTTTTTTCGATATGTTCGTGAAGGCTGAGTCTGTAACTGGCACACCTTGATCATAATGCCTTTATACTAGGGATTATGACACATTTCTTTTTCTTTAGTCATTCGGAGGCTCTTACGAGTTTAAAATTGCATGTTTATAGACTAGGTTCCATTGTACTAAAATTGGAAATTTTGGTTTTTTAGTATAATCATGTTATTTAATGCTAATCAAGATAAGTTAAATTTTAATGCATGCAACACATTATTAAGGTACTTTTCCCTCCCGATTACAATCCATTCTAGCCTGGTGTTGGAATTAGGGAGACCGATGAAGTCAGCTACTTTAGGTTGGAATGCCAAAGGAAAAGTTTTCATCATTAGTACAATAATTCATATAATTATAAATCATGAGATCGTACCATGATTTGTAGATTTTACTTTTTATAGAAACATGCTATATTGAAAAATAAAATTAATCATGTGTCAATATTTAATCAAACTCAAATTTACAAAATTCATCATTTTCTCAACATTATATTAAAGTTAATTTATCTAGTATAAATAATTCAAATTAAAGCAAAAACTAAAATCTCCTCCACAAAGCACATTCATAAAAAATATTGGAATGGCAAGAACATCTCTCGTTCGCCACTACTACCTTAAGTTTGACCTAACCAAATATTTCTCTTCACCATTTAAAACTCATGGTTGACTTATAATCAGAATCTATCATTCTAAACCTCTAAACCGTTGCATTATAGAAAAAAAACACCCTTCAAATATTAAAGAAATTATTATATACTATTTTGTACAAAATTATAGTTTAAAATTATAATGTTGTACCCAAATTATAATATTTACACAAATTTAAAAATTTTTAGAGTGAACATTTTGTAAATTGCCACTACAACATTCACTAAAATGAAGGTTATAAGCACCGCAAGTCATTAGAATACTAACTACATCACTAGAAGACCAAGTCATTACAATATTTACAATGTTTTTCACATTACAATATTAACAATGTTTTTCAAATATTAACCATATATAAACGTGAAGACACAAAAGAAAACAAAGAGATAAAAATGATAAAGACAAAAATAATTGTGTCAAGTGTTATTAGAAACAATAGCTATGTTTAGTATCTAAAAATGTTTTGACGTAAACCAAAAAAAAGTAGATAAAGAAAGAGAAAGAAATATCTTAACAAAATTTTAGTTTGTAAATGTAAAGTAACTAATATTATTCTAATAAAACAATAATTGAATTATTAATTTAGAGTGAAAGTCAAAATTAATCCAATTTTAATTTTTTAATTTTAAATAATAAAATAATCAAAATGAAACTATTAAAAAAGAATAAATGTTTCGAATATACAAGGAATAACTTTTTTATCTCGTTGTTCTTTGTCTTGTTGTCTAAACCATGCAATATTAAGCATGGATTTTTCCATTTATATTTTACGAAAATATACTAAAAAGTAGTTTTTTTTTTTTTAAGTCATATTTGCACCTGTACTCTACCATGGATTGTATACAGTTCCAAGAATAGACTTGTATGAATGTTTATTCAAATTATAAATTTCAAAAATCTAAAACCTTTGTTTTTATAATTTTTTTATTAAAAAATACAAAAAAAAAAAAAGAAATACAAAACAAACAAAAGAACTTTAATGAAAAGTATTCAAAATTGACTGTCAAGTTTAAAACTAACTGAACCTATGCAAGTTAAAATCCTAAAAAATATTAAATATAATCCTAGTGTCTTATAAATATGGAATTTCATTCGCATTTTTAACTATGTCTAATAAAAATTGGAACATCAGTTAGATTTGGTTGTTTTGGTGAAAACAATACCTGTCTTCGAGAAAGACTTTTTTTTTTTTTTATTTTTTTTTATCAAATATATTGTTGTGCACTTCTTCCTTGTAATTTTAGGTGTCAATATAGATTTTTCAAAAAGTCCAAATAAAAAGAATGAGAAGTAAAAATTATAAATTCAAAATTTCTTACCGAAGTAAATTAATAATTTTATCTTAATTTATATAAAACTGAAGGAGAAAACTTCAGACAGAGAATTTATATAAAAAAAGTTAATTTCATTTTTATTCATTTATTTGACCTCTAATTAGTTTATTTTATTTTCTTCTCTTTACAATTATTTGAGAAGTTTATTTAAATGAGCTTAATTTTATAATCAGCATTTAGTTTCCAATATATATATATATATATATATATATATATATATATATATATATATATATATATATATACTGCCCATTGCTTAAATCAAATAAGTATTTCAAAAAATTTGAGCAATAAAATATTACGGAGATGCATATTTTGAAAATTTTATTTGATAAACACAGTGGATAGTAAAAACAAATATAAATATTAAATAAAAACAATTCAAAATCAGATATTTCAACTTTTCATGAAGGCGAAGGCCAAAAATGCTTCTTCAATACAAATAGATGAAATATTACATCACGAACAAAAGAGTCAATGGCTATGTGCTGGAAAATAATATAAAAAATAGTGAGAAAGAGTATATGATTAAACCAGAGATTATAAAATGATTTGATTGCCCAAACAATGTTTCAATAGTCCAACTCAATCCAATTTTATTACTTAGTGTGAAAATCATAAGAAACTGCTCCTGCATCCCTCTCTTATCTCAATTGTGAACCAATTCTATTTAAGAGAGAAAGGAAAAGAACTAATCTAAATTTCTTATATTTGTATTCTGCTAGATTACTGTGCTACTTGAACACAATGTCCACAGCTGTTACTCAGCAACCTCAACATTTAGCATTATTCGGAGAATACAAACGTTGGTTGCGTTTGTCCCTTTATACAATCTTTCTTCTGGTAGGCCAATGCACAGCCACACTTTTGGGAAGGTTCTACTTTGACAAAGGTGGTAAAAGCAGATGGATTGCATCATCTGTTCAATCTGCTGGGTTCCCTATACTAATTCCACTCCTATTATACTCCGACAAATCAACCAACCATGATTCCTCCAAAACCAAAACCGAACCAAGACGTTTAGTCATGATTTCCTTGTACATAGGTTTTGGTCTAATGTACACAGGAATGGACCTTTTGTATGCATATGGACTTTCATATCTTCCTCTTTCCACTTTTGCCTTAGTTTGTGCCACCCAACTAGCCTTCAATGCGGTATCTACTTACTTACTCAATTCCCAAAAGTTCACTGCATTGATATTGAACTCTATAGTTGTTCTTACTATGTCAGTTATCCTAATCGCACTCAACACTGAATCCGAGGACAGAAAGGACCTTCCCAGAGAGAAGCAACTAATTGGGTTCTTTTGTGCCCTTGCTGCATCTGCCACGTTTGCTTTACAACACTCTCTCTTGCAGCTCTATTTTGTGAAGGTTGCAAAGACCGAAGAAACCTATTCTTCTCTGTTGAGGATGAATTTTTACCCCATGCTCGTTGCTACAGTCGCTGGCCTTGTGGGGTTGTTTGGAAGCGGAGATTGGAGAAGTATGGGAAGAGAGATGAAGGAGTTTAAATACGGTGGAGTGTCTTACGTAATGACTCTGGTTTGGATTGCTGTGACATGGCAAATAGCGTGCCTTGGTATGTTAGGGTTGATTTTTGAGGTATCTTCATTGTTCTCTGTTGTCATCGGTAACTTGGAACTAACCATAACTCCTATCCTTGCTGTCTTTGTGTTTCATGACAAGATTTATGGGGTGAAGGTTATAGCCTTCTTGTTAGCTATATGGGGCTTTCTGTCCTATATATACCAACATTATCTCGATGACCAAAAGGCCAACCAAGATAAAACTGATGATGGCCTTGGGCTTTCAAAGGTAGAAGAACAAACTTGATAATAGAACAGCACAAATAAAGTTTTTCAAAACTATTTTTATGCATTGAGTTTAAGCACAAATTAAAGCATAGTTTTTTTTTTCTATTATAGTTGATTTTTATAACGATTAATTAGTTGATAGTATAATTGTTTTTATACCAAGAGTATATACAATTTAACTTCGGCAATGCATAAGGAATACAACAATAGATGTAACTTGAAGTCTGAACAAACCTTCTATACATACCGCCTAACATCTCTTGTTAGCTTTCTGTACGGTAATGATAATATCTTGCCCTCGTGTTGCCATTGGCGCATATCTGTACGGCAATGATAGTATCATAAATATTCCCCATATTATCAAAATGAAAACACAGTATATGAAAAAGAATAATCTCCTTTTAAAGGATCTCCTTTGCATTCCTACAGATTATGATACAAGTGTAACTCTAACTCAATAAAGGATGCAACACAAACCATCGTCAGGCTTTAAAAAGTCCAACTAATTAAACTCGCTTAATTCTCTTTTCCTTGGTTACAGTAAGAGTGGCTCCTCTTTTCCCACTGTAGTCAAGTGGAACCTGCAGTTGAGATAAATTTATATGAAATTAAATCAAATTACCTAATGGTAAATACATGGAATGTAAAATAGCATATTAAATGCCACTATATTCCACTAATAATAGAAGTTTTGAATAATCTGAAATTAAAAACAAATAACCATTACCATAATTCATTAATAATGCCCGTCGTCAGTCATCTAAAATTAAAAATAAATAACCATCTCACTCAAAATCAATTGACAGCATATAAAAGAAAACATATTGCAGTGCATAAAAGGAAAAAAAATTAGGGAAAACCACTTCAATCCTTGAAAGTATTAAACTTAAAAATGGTCCTTCAAAGTGTAATTAGTCTATCACTTTTCTTATCATTAGAAAACATCTCACATGATACATATATTGCCTTGATGTTTTCTCTACTTTACAGGTTTCAAACTTAATTTCAGTTCGAATATAAGGAAGAGTGGCACATATATATTGTCCTGAAGAACCTTGAAATGGAAAAATTCATAAACTCAGACGTTGTACAAAACACAACCATGAAAAACAACTTCGAAAAGCATAAATTGAAAAATTAACATTAGCCCTTTGGAACTAGTCCGAGTGACTCCGCCATGGACCAAACTTCTTCGAGACATAGACATGGTTGGTGCTCATTTTCTCCCAAGCAATCAAAACTTTATGACTCCCATTAATAATGAAATACCCACCTTGGTCATACTAGCATTCCCCAAGCTCAGTCAAATCCTTCACTGAATTTTGGTATAATGTGCAGTAACTAGACCAAAGCATTTTAGGAACCTATCATTAAATAATAACAAAAAGAAAAAGCGTAAACACTAATCAGGAGTTTGAGCTTAATCGTTGAAAAACAAAATTAAAAACAACCAGATTTTTTTTCCATATACAAAGGTAATGCATGATTGTAAAGAACATCCTTGGTCATTCATCAAAACTAATTTTGTTGGGAGATGCGAAACACCAAAAGACGAAAACATTGCATAAGGTTCTGAAGGTGCTAAAAACATAATATTATTATAAGTCCTTAATTGGAAAAAAAAAATACCAAAGAGATGGTGACATGCAGAGTACTTGCTGCACATCTAAATGAAAAGTGCAAAACAAATTAACCTAACCAAACAGATATATAGGGACAGATAAACCCTAGATTATAGCACAAAAAGTGGAAGTGACGGAATCAAACAATAAATCCAAAATCAATCAAATTAACCTAACCAGCAATAACCCAGAAGAGCGCTAACAGACGAGAAGAGTGATAGACTTAACTATGTCCGACCACGATGAGAAGGCGACGAAGAGTTGCCTGGGCGACAATCAGAGGGAGTCAATGGCGATCGGTAAGAAGGCGACGAAGAAAGATGACAGGGAGACGACGACGACATGATAATGAGCTCCTTGCAGTTTTGGAACTTTCGCGATTTTAGAATCACAAAATGGAGGGAAGATTTTTAAGTCTAAGAATTAAATTTCTTTAGTTCATTTTAATCCATATTATTTTGTTTAACTAGTTCTTGTGCATAGACACCGATATTTTGTTTTTTTTTTTATTTAAATGTAGATAGAAAGAAAAATTAAATTAAATAAAGTTGATTAAAATTAAGATTTGATTAAATAAAAAATTAATATTAAGATTAAAATTAAAAAATTGAAAAAAAATAATCACCCGATGCGTATTTGAACCTAGAAGTTACATATTTTCCAAATAAGAAGTGTTACATATTTCCTTTTCATATATAGCAACACACAGGTCTTCCAATATATTACGAAAATTCTGAGCAACGAGTTTTGAAAATTTTCCACAAAATTTGTAATATTTCTTAATTCTTAATGGGCACATTTTCTTTGAGCCAAGATTTGAGGTATAGATTTTTTGTTGACAATTGTAGCATTAATTATGCAACTATTAATTTTCATGAAAAAATTCAAGGAAAACAAAAATTATAAGTAATGAATAAATCTGGTTCTACACTTTTGATTTCATTTTCCATAGAGCCTCTACCACCTTGTGTACCCTTCCACCACCACACCACTTTCCGTAATTTGATATTTGATTCTTTCTCTCCTTCCACCTCTTCATCTAGTCAAGTTTTCATTCTTGGGTTTTCAATAAACAAGATATTTACACATTTCATCCAATCTTGAATTCTTAAAGTAAATTAACACTATTAATTGATGGCTCAAAATAACATTAAAAACACATGAATACGGAACATGGTACAATTAAATATAAGTAGCGTTATTATAATTTACTCTAAACATAATATAAATTAATTTGTATTACAAATGTTGGACTATTTTAACATAATACTCAGGCACACACTATAATAAGTTTTAAATAACTAAAAAAATTATATATATATATATATATATATATATATAACAATATTTAATGACATATCGATTTTGTCTACACATTTTATATTTTTGTTTTGTTTTCAATTACATTTTAAACTTAAAAAATAATTCTTTTGCCTAATGCCATAAAAAATAGAATTAAATTACTCATGAACTTTATTCTATTGTTTCATAATATATAATTTTTTTCTTTTTTAGTTGTAATTTATATTGTTTATATTATGTTACTTTCCTTCAAATTAAAAATTATGCATTAAAAACGAAAAAATAATAATATGTTTTTAAGTTAAAATAATATAATATAATATAATAAAAAAGATACAGATAAATGAAAGAAGGCGTTTTCTTAAGGAAAATGTTTTTTAACACTAATTATACTAGTTGAAAATCTATTTTTAGAAGTATGTTGATCATTAAAAAACTTAATTTTTTTATTTATGAAAAATTAAAGAATAAAGTAATAGAAGTAAAGTTTATAGAAAATTTTGTTGATATTAAAATAATAATATCCTAATGTAATTATTTGATTGAATATATATCAATATAGCATGTTCAAAAGCTCTCAGTGAGAGAGTGTGAAAATAATAAAAAGGAATTGACTGATACGAAAAAACGGAAGAAAGAGGAACGGAAAGTTGAGCTGCGAAGCCAATAGCGACATCGCAAGTCCACTATATAGGACGCCTCTCCCTTACGTGGTCCATCATCCCAACTCTCTTCCAAATTTTAAAAATATTCTCTCAGAAAAGCGTAAGCACGTAACGGAAAACACACAAACAACAAAAATAGCTTCCCTTCTTCTCATTCCTCTCTTCGTCTTCCTCCTTCCTCTACTACTCCTCTTTCGCTCTTCCACTTCCACACCTTCACTCTCACTCTCACTCTCACTCCTTCCCTCGCCCAACCAACCAATGGACACCTTGATCGCACTTGTCAACCGAATTCAGCGCGCCTGTACGGTTCTCGGCGACCACGGCGCCGGCGCCGCTTTGCCTACACTCTGGGAAGCCCTTCCCTCCGTTGCCGTAGTCGGCGGCCAGGTTCGTTCTTCTCGCTTCTTCCATTCTTCCCCTTTCTATCAATTTCGCTCTATGCGCTACTCATTTTAAGTCTTTTACGTAATGCAGAGTTCTGGAAAGTCTTCGGTTCTGGAGAGCATTGTTGGCCGCGATTTTCTTCCGCGGGGTTCAGGTTCTTTATTCTTATATCTTTAACCGTTCATTCTCTGATTACTAATTTCTGTGTTCTATTCTGATTTGTGATGTTTGGTTAGGAGAGGGAAATTGTTGGATCTTTTGAAAGATAAATTCATTTATCGTTTTCTGTGTGAATCTTGCTTGTGTAATTTAAGTTTTTCGTCATTTTTTAGGGATTGTGACGCGAAGGCCTTTGGTGCTGCAGCTGTACAAAATAGAGCAGGGACTACAGGATTATGCGGAGTTTCTGCACTTGCCTAAGAAACGCTTTACTGATTTCTGTACGTCTTCTTGCTTCTCATGCAAATGATATTTGTTTTTTATTCCCCATTTCAAGATTCTGGAAATAAGAGTTCCTTAGACTACACATTGCAAACTCTGCATGCATGCCTTTCTTTCTTTCTTTTCAAACTATGTAATCTGTAATGTAGTGAAGTGTTTGTAGCCTGTTTTATCTTTGAATTTTTTTTTCTTTTTTTTCTTGCTGATCTGTCATCCTTTCAGGTTTAATTCTTTGTTTTTTGCATTGGTTGCTAAATATTGTGTCTCGCAACTGCATGTTTTTCATCAACACACAATATCTTAGTTTCTATTTGGCTTGCTACATTAGCATTTCCTGATCAAAGACTTAAAACCTCAACCGATGGTCTCTGGAATCGTGATGACATGAATTATGTTTTGATAGTGTAGGACATTTTACAAAAGATCATCCGTGTAACACTGATTACATGCTATGCATGATTCTTTGGTTGCCTAAAATGATATAATGACATTCGCTGCAAGTGTTATATCTTTTGGTAAATGCTAAGGAAGTTGACACCAGTGAAATTTTTTGAATATATGGTTTACAATACTCAGAAGTAGATAAGCAATTTTCCTATCTTTTGTTTTAGATAAACTATATTTAATTTGATGTTCGTTATCTTTTCATCTTCTATAGCTATGGTTCGAAAGGAAATTGAAGATGAAACTGATAGATTGACTGAAAAAACAAAGCAGATATCTCCTGTTCCTATACATCTCAGCATATATTCCCCGAACGGTAAAGAATTTATATTTATATTTACATTTTCATTTTTTGGTGTGATATGTACCGTACTATTCCTATTCTTAGAAACCCTCTCATGGTTCTGGGATATGGGAAGAAAAAGGTTTTTCTTTTGTTGTCTTGAAGCATAATTGATGTTTTGTGGGAGAGAATATGTAATCAGTCCTTGTCTCCTGAAATCTTGATATTCATGGCTATATGTGCTATTTACTTATTGATTTATTTGATGCTATATTTTTAGATTATAGTTACCAAGTTATGTGACTTGCATTGCTTAAAAATTATAGGCGATCCAGGGTTTTTTTCCTCAGTGCCGTATTTATAATTGAATTGCATTATAAGGTAAAGAATTAATATCATTCTGAAGGAAGAATATTATAATAATCAAGGAACCACCATTCTAATTTTATAAGGGAATTACGTGTGCTTGGCTGCCTCTGCCTATAGTGGGGTTGCTGTCTGTATGTGAATTGTCAATTTTTCATTTTGTTTTTGTGACATTAAAGGTTTTCTATTTTGTTGTTGATAGTTGTCAATCTAACACTGATCGATCTGCCTGGTTTGACAAAGGTTGCTGTAGGTATGTTTTCTTTTTATTGTTTTTTTCTCAAATATACAAAGATTCTTATTATCATTTTCCTTTTTTCGAATAACAAGTCAAGGATCTTCCATTTTTTCAGAGGGACAGTCCGAAAGTATTGTTCAAGACATTGAAAACATGATTCACTCATATGTTGACAAGGTAACTGAAGACGTGCTTTTATAACTATAGGAAGAAACCTTCTCTTGGTCTTATCTCTTTCTTTACTTTTCTTATTTGGTTGCCTTAAAGTAGTTGTCTGTCCCACGTTGGATAAAAGCCTATGAAAGATGATATATAATAAGTTTATCTTAATTTAAATTACTTCTCCATTTCCTGTGATTAACGCACTGGAAATTGTTGGTCACATTAATTCTTTCGTCAAAAGTTGTTAGCATTTTGAATTTTAAATGTTGTTGAGACTTTTTAACTTTTTTCAATATTATATTATACCTTGAATGTGTGGCAGAACGATGATAATAATTTGAATTTGCTCCTTCCAATTAATTTCTCATTTTACATAATTTGTCGTTTTCATAGATTTACTGTTGTTTCAGCTAAGGCCCCTTTTTGGAAATTGTCCATCACATCATTTTTTGTGTTTATGCAGCCTAATTGCTTGATTTTGGCAATTACTCCTGCAAATCAAGATATAGCAACTTCAGATGCCATCAAGGTTTCCAGACAAGTTGACCCTACTGGTATGCTTCATGCATTTTGTACATCGTCATGCTTCAACTATTCAAATTATATGCCTTTATTGTTTTGTTATGCTATTATGGTGTTTTCTTGATACTACGTTCAAAATGTTTAGGGGAAAGAACGTTTGGTGTGTTAACAAAGCTCGATTTGATGGACAAAGGAACAAATGCTCTGGACGTAAGAATCTGGCGTAAACTCGTTAGATTGTATTGTTGACCTGTGATGAACTTAGTCCCGATTTTACGTGAATTTTATTGACATGGGCACAAAATAATTTTACATCCTTCATGTTACCATTTTGAACATCTTGTAGGTCCTTGAGGGAAGATCTTATCGACTTCAAAACCCTTGGGTGGGAATTGTAAACCGTTCTCAAGCAGATATTAATAGGAATGTGGATATGATTGCTGCTCGGTGGAGGGAACGTGAATTTTTCACTACCAGCCCTGATTACTCACACTTGGCCAGCCAAATGGGCTCGGAGTATCTAGCAAGGATTCTCTCCAAGGTTTCTGTTTACCTGACTCGTGCAGTTTTGAGTGTCGCAAGTACATGCTGTTTTGCTAAATTTTTTCTGCTGTCCAAAATTTACTTGGTTGGTTACTTATAGAAGTGATTTGGTTTCAGCATTTAGAGTCTGTGATAAGAGTTCGGCTTCCAAAAGTTGCATCTTTAATTAACAGAAACATTGACGAGCTCGAAGCAGAGTTGACACGCCTTGGTAGACCAGTTGCTGTCGATGCCGGGGTGAGGAGTTATTTACTTTTTTCTGTGTACTACAATATAAAAGTTGAAGTAATTCTTCTAATTTTGTCCCTCTAATTTTATCAGGCTCAGCTGTACACTATTCTAGAATTATGCCGCGAATTTGAACAAGTATTTAAGGAGCATTTAGATGGAGGGTAAGATTTTTGTTTTATTTTCTGTTCAAACTGGTGACCATATCAATAATTGAATGGAAGAGCTGATTATTTAATCTTTGTTGAGAAACTTAAATCACAACCATATATTTTGTTTTTGTATTTTTCTTTTCAATATTTGGGCGTGATTGTGTATTCTTGACCTTTTCTAGTTTCTTTTATTTCCTATCTTAGGCGACCAGGAGGCGATAGAATTTATATAGTTTTCGATCACCAGCTTCCTGCTGCACTGAGAAAGCTTCCACTGGATCGTCATTTATCGTTGCAAAATGTGAGAAAAGTGATTTCTGAGGCAGATGGTTACCAACCTCATTTAATCGCTCCAGAGCAAGGTTACCGGCGCCTCCTGGAGAGCTCACTTCACTATTTCAAAGGTCCCGCGCAAGCTTCCGTGGATGCTGTAAGTGCTTTTGCCTTAGATTGTTTGATTTAGTTCTATTCTTCGATCGGAAGTAATTTGCTTTATTTGATCTTTGTTTATATTTGATCTTTGTTTTATGCTTTCTTTGGAACTAACTTCAATCCTGACTATACTTAGTTAGCTACTGGTATTTCCTAATTCTTATACTATATGCTATATTTGTGGCAGGTTCATTCCGTACTTAAGGAACTATTGAGGAAGTCAATCGCAGAAACACAGGTTTGAGTTATTTTATTTTATTTTATTTTATTTTTTTGTTGCTGATGGGGTGAATGAAGTAACATGCTTTTATTTAAATGACAATGATTGTAGGAATTGAGGCGGTTTCCAACTCTTCAAGCCGAAGTAGCAGCATCAGCTAATGAGGCATTAGAGAGATTTCGTGAAGACAGTAGGAAGACAACGTTACGGCTGGTGGAAATGGAATCATCCTACATCACGGTTGATTTCTTCCGTAAACTCCCTCAGGAAGCTGAGAAGGGAAAGAATCCAGCTCCCTCCTCTGTAGAACAGTATGCTGAGGGACACTTCCAGAGAATTGGTTCCAATGTTTCATCTTATGTCGGTATGGTGTCAGAAACGTTGAGACATTCCATTCCAAAGGCCGTGGTTCATTGTCAAGTGAGGGAGGCTAAGAGATCTTTACTAGACCATTTTTACGCACAACTGGGAAAAAAGGAGGTATACGTATATCATACCTAACTTAGGATCAAACATCTATGGATATGGGGCATTGGGTGCTTGAACTACTGCTAAATATTGAAAATTTCACAGGATCAGATATCTTGATATACAACGTCAAGAGAGATGGAAATATTCTCGACTAATATTTTTCTGTTTATTTTTCAGGAAAGGGAACTTGCACAGTTGCTGGGTGAAAATTCTGAGTTGATGGAAAGGAGACAGCAATGTGCCAAGAGGTTAGAGTTATACAGGTCAGCAAGGGATGAGATTGAAGCTGTTTGTTGGTCGGGATAAAAAGAATTAGATGATGGATCCTGCTTATTATTATTCGCATGAAATATTCCATTTGTTGATATTTTTTATGCTTACGCTGATCTCGATTCAGAGCTCCACTGCTGTGTACCAGAGTTCCAAATTCTGTGTTGTGTGCGAGGTATATTAAATTAATTCTTAATTTCATTGTTATCCATTGATATAATTGTTGAATTAAAAAAAAAAAAAACTCTGGAATCAGGACTCGTTGATTAACTGTATGCAAATTTAATTAATAGTTGACATGTATTAGTCAACTTGGTTTTTTTGACGGGTTAAATTGGTTAATAGTTGTCAAATTAAACATTAAATTAATTAATTAAACATGTTGCAAGAATTAAATTGATTGACTATGCAATTTTTGAAATCAAATTAGTTATCTTTTTGGACTAAAATTTCACTATTTTAGGGCTAATTTGGCTGGTAAATTATATTTAAGAACTAACTTAACAATTTTTTTTTATCAAGATTATTAATTAATATGGACATTACATTATGAATTCTCACAAAAGTTAAAGTAGTCGATGAAATTATTCCATGACTATTGGATTAGGAGGAAATAGATTATTTTCAGTAGATTTTCAACTTGAGATTCGTGTGAATTTGCATAACTAGATTTTTGTATTTATTAAAATTTTCAGCCAAGTTTAAAAGCATGTTCTCTACGGAATAAAATATTGATGTCCATTAAAAATATTGTTACAAATAAGTTTATACAATATAAAAATATGTTTAAAATAAATCATAAATAATGTCAACAAAATACCTTAATATCTTTTTTTTAAAAATAAATATTATCGTTTTTTTTATCTCTCTAGAAACACTCTTGCTCGCTTCTTCTCCATTCTCTATTTTTAGCCTTTTTCCTTTAGGCCTACAAGCCCTCAACTCACATCATATACATAAAGAGATACTGTGAGGAAGATAAAAGGGCGCCTTTAATTACTTTTATTGATTTTATTGGTCTAAATTCTATGTTTAGTTTCTCTTATTTAGCAATTCAAAATAAACGTTGTAATTAGGGCTTTTGATTTGGAAATTTTAAAATACAAGTTGTAATTGATGGTTTAAAGTTATCTCTGTCATATGATGTGGTTCACTCTTATGATCCATCATAAGGAAACTTTTAGCATTTGTTGATGAACTGTAGAATTGCAATAGGAATGAATGGTTTATGGTGGAAGTGATAAATATTTTGAATTGTGTAGCATTAAGTTTAGACTTTGGTGGAAAGGAAATGATGACTAACCTAGAAGATAAGTTTAAGGAATTGAAAACTAATTACATGCTCTAAAATTAGTTCATTAGAGTCTGATATTAATATGGATGTAGGAAGAAGTCTTGTGTGAGATGAATGTCGTGCACAGAGATGTTTGAGAGAAGATGATGTGTATGGAGAAGATGATAATAATGTGGAAGCAGATGAACATGATGCTCATGGAGAAGCTGATGATTAAGGAGATAGTGATGATTACGTGGTAAAACATTCAAGCACGACTGTGAATTCGAAATATATTTGAGTAGAATTTGGAAAAGAAAAAGTTTATACAATTTTTATGTATGGAAAATTATTGTAAACAAAATTGTGACATACATTAGAGAAAAGTTTTTTAAAGGAATTACTTTTAACCTAGCTTATTATAAAGCCAAGAAATTAATACTTGACACTGGACTAGCTTATAAAAGCCAACAAATTGGCACTTGACATCTTATAATTTCTTTTTTTCCCGAGGTTTGAAATAGATGGGTTCAAATGAACTTTTCAACAAAGATGTAGGCCATTTATTGGTATGAATGGTTGCCATTTAAAGACAAAATATGGAGTAAATTCCATCAAAGCAAATTAAGGATATGTTCAGAGATGAATTTGAGGAGTAAAGTTTTTGTATTTTTTTTAAGAAATTTAGACCTAAAAGTGGACAGATTTGTAAAGTTTAGGAGCGTCGGTGGAATTGATTTTTTCAAATCAATTTTAATTGATTGAGAGATTAGAAATAGTAAATTTAATATGAATGTGAATTTATCATCTTAAAATTAATTTTGAATATATATAAACCCAACAGCAAATGGGGAATCCGTTCCCTCGTCTCTAGAATCCATATATAAATGTAATTGCAGTTGTGGTGATTTTAAATGGGAGTGGAACCAATTCTATCATCTCCACCCAGTACAACTGCTCCCTCATGCACGTTACAATACCAAATACTTGCTTGTCATTTTTAAAAAGAGTGGAGGGTAATATAGGAAAAAGGATATGCATACCCTCAAATATCCTCACTTAGGAATGATAATTTGAACATATTATTATGCAAATCATCATCTTTTATCTCTTCAAATCATTGAAAGTTAATTTAGTAATCACTCGCTCGTTCATCCCTTCTTAAAGAAAATCATTAAAAATGAATACAACCTAAGTATCACGCTGAAATGATAATTGTGATGTTGATTTGTGTCACCTAAATAAACTTTTTGCATCATTCGACAGCAAACAAAATTAAACTTTTGCTATTAGAGGCTTCATATTTTTTATGATATAATTTTTTGTAAATTGCGGTTAATTTGTCATTTTTTAGATCTGTTTAAATCATTAATGAAAGGTGAATAGTCACATGTCACTTCATAAATTTTTAATTTTAAAATAAGTTGTCCACGTGTCAAGTCAGTATTGTGACACGTGACAGTGTTAGTGCCATATGTCACACCAATATCACTTTCATATGTCAAGTCAACATCATTGTCATGTGTCAGTGTCTCGTGACTTATATTTAATTTAGTCTAAATTTTCGTTAATTTTGTTTAATTTAATCTCAATTTTCATTCTTTTTTAAATTCAGTTCCAATTTTTTCCCTCCCCAAATTGACCAAACTTAGTCTTTATATAAATGTTAAACTGAAATTTTTATTTACATTAAATATTTTTCATTATTTTTAAACCAACCATAATTATATTATTGGAAAAAAATTATTAGATTTATGTTTGATGTTTGTTACATGTAAAAAAAGGTTTAGAGTTAGTTTAAAAATAATGAAGAATTTTTCTTCTAATTTCAATATTGCTTAAGAATTTTGCTTATTATTTAAAAAGTAATGAAGAATTTTCCTTCTAATTTTAAAAATAATGAAGAATTTTTCTTCTAATTTTAAACTAATTTTAACCCTATTTTTTATATGTAGCAAAAATCAAACTAAATCTAGTAATTTCCTACCAAAAGTATAGTTAGGTTTGGTATAAAAATAATGAAAGAAATATTTAATATAATGTTAATTTTAATAATAATAAAAATAAAAAATTTCAGTATAACATTTATATAAAAATTAAATTTGGTTAATTTGGAAAGAAACAAAATTAGGATTGAATTGAACAAAAATAACGAAAATTTGGACTAAATTGAACAAAATTTGAACTGAATTAAATATAAGTTACGAGACATTGAAACGTGACAACGATACTGACTTGATACGTGTCAGTGACACTAACTTGATATGGTATTGACATTGTCATGTGTCACAATGTTGACTTGACTCGTGGACACGCGATAGTAACTGTTTACATCCCATTAATAATTTAAACGGTGTCTAAAAAATGGACTAAATTGATCATAATTTACAAAAATTTATGACTTTTTTGAACATTTTTAAAAAATGAGGTAGACCAATGATGTATTTAAGCCTATTTTTATTGATAAATGTGGTGGGCACTTATACCATTTTGTTAGTAAGTTACTAATTTTTACCTTTAAGAAAATGAACTTTTTTTTCCTATAAAGAAACAATGAAAAGAAAAAGTGAAGAAGGCAAAGTTGAAAAGAACTTTTGAAGGAGCATATTGGAAGAATATTATGTCTTGATCGAGCTCAACCCACGACTTCACCACCATGGAATGGTCCTACTCCATTCCTTGGGATTTTATCCACAGTTTTAAAAGAAATACAGCTTTTAAATGTTTATGATAAAATATCTGAGCTTTATAGTATGTATATAGATGTTTGTGTAGAAAAAGTTAGGTGTAGCTGAAGCGATAAGACTTAGAAATATGATATGAGTGTAGGAGAAGTTAATGATTACAAATGGCACGCTGGGTCCATGGCATGGCTGATGATGTCCATGGTGGCAGTCTCTGTCACCACCATCCTTAAAATCAATTCTGTCAACCCAACTCTATGTTTCAATATAAATGTTATTTTCTGAAGATGATAAGAGCAGAGTCTGAATTAGATGGATATTTCTAAGCACCTTCCATGGCGAGATCAAGGTTCTTACCATGCCATCTTTAATTGGCCAGTGGGGTCATCAAATTCAGTGCTCAATGCCCAACTCTTCTTCTAATATTCCAATTCAGGCTACTTCATACCTTCATTTCAATCTTGGGTTTTAGCCTACCTGTGAGGTCACCAAATGTCAATTCTCTTTAATATGTCATAATCAACGGACAATGATATTATAAGTTCTAAATTTTTACTTTCATCCTTTACTTATTTTTTAACGTGATTTAGTGTAAATCAGATTAAAGTATCATTATTTTTTTTAAAAAATCAATAATCCACACTAAATCACGTCTAGAATGTAAATGATGAATAAAAAATGGAAATCAGATATAATTTTCCTAATGAAAGAAACGTCAATGCTTTCTGAATGAAATTACTCAAGGATATTGAGACACAATTTTTTTATTTTAGCATTTCCACTATTCATAACTCCATCTATCACCAGTTATCACTAATTATTAATAGAGTTTCGGTCTATATAAAAATTTATACTATATCTATTCTTTTATATATGTAATAACTTATTTATTTTAATTTTAATAAATGGTGCAAAATTATAACATTAATATATAAAATTTACATGCTTTCTTAATTGAAATAGTTGAAATTTAAAAGATATTTCAACCTATGCTATGTTCGACTTGAATTCTCTCCGACCTTTGTATCATATGTAGCAAGTTAAATTAAGAAAGACAGAAGATATCCATGAAATCCTCTTGTTAGGTCAGTTTCAATTGAACTAGTGTTTTTCTCTCCCATCACAGCAGATTCAAAGAGACTAAAGAGAACATACTATACAATCTCTGAGAGCATAGGCAAGAATTCAAATTTAGATTCTCAACTCTTTTATGACTGCTCCATATTATAATAATTTTAGAGTATTTATTATTTTTCTTTCCAACTCATTTTGAATGCTGAATTTATTTTAAGTGGATTTCATAATAAATTTCACATATTTCTATTTCTATTTGAATTTATTTTATTTATTAAAAAACAAAATATCAAGGTTCGTTTATTAACATGACATTGACAAAAATACCAAGTAATATCGACATTCATGCTATTGTTTTTTATTGTTGAATTTGTTGCACTTTCAAGATATCATAGGCTCATGAAACACTGGATTAAATAATTATAAAGTTGTCACCCATCTTCTTCTACATTGATTATTGAATCACCAACCTAAAGTATCTAGTGATTGTAGATGTTCTCATAATTGTGGTGTACTTTAAAGCAATTGGTTTCCATTGCAGAGCAAATATCAGAATAGTTGTTTGAGTAAAGAATTGTATCTTTTTCACTTTTTGCACATCTCACATAAATTTTAACTGTGTATTATATGAAGCTTATTAAAAGCTTTTCAAGTATAAGTTGTAGCATCCATTAAAAATAGTGGAAGTGAGAAAAATGTGCGCATAAGTTTCACTCTGTACTTTTATGAATTTCATTAGTAGTCAAATCCTAATTTTATACAAGAATTAAAGTGGTTTTACTCGTCAAATTAAGACAAACAGCAAGTAGTCTAACCAAGTAACTGAGACAACGTAAGGTAGCAAAAGTTCTCTTATTCAAAATCTGAATACTTTTACTCTACACATTTGGAATGTCAAAGTTGGTAACACTGACCAAATTCTCTATAAATAGGAGAAATTCGGTTCCCTCATTCATCACTAAGTTTGTCTTTGTCTTCTTATCTTAATTGCTTGCTTTCAGTCTTATATAATTCTGTCCTACACATGGCTCTTTCTCTTTTGTGTCCTCTTCTTGCCACCTTTCTTTTCATGCAAACTCTGGCAGATACTTCCTTCCTTCAATCTCGTGCAGCATATTACCCAAACTCTGCAGAAAATGGCACAGATGGTAAGAAAATTAAAATGATTGAACACCACCAAACGCCAAAGATGTAATGAGATTTTTCTAACATAAATGAATGTTCTTATAACTTAATGCAGTTGGTGCATGTGGATTTGGTTCCTTTGGTGCCACTGTTAATGGTGGGGATGTATCAGCTGCTTCTGATCTTTATCGAAATGGTGTTGGCTGCGGTGCCTGTTACCAGGTGAGTTCTCATCAAGCTACATATTTAGTTACATGACCATGCATATATATATATATATATATATATATATATATATATATATATATATATATATATATATATATATATATATAACAGTATACATTATATTATAGTTTATTGTAATATTTCTCATTATGTTTTACTTTGAGTCTATGGCCAGGTGAGATGTAGCAATAGTGCTTATTGCTCAGGAAATGGTGTGACGATAGTAATAACTGACCAAGGTTCTAGTGCTAACACTGATTTCATTCTTAGCCAACGAGCTTTTGGTGGGATGGCTATCAACAAGGATGCAGCTGCTTCTCTATTAGCTCTTGGCATAGTTGATATTGAATATAGAAGGTCAGATAATTATCTTTTTAATTCATGTCTGCATCAACTACTACATTTTCTTTAATTATAGGTAGAATGTCAATAAATTAAAGAGACTGAACTAGGCCTCTGTTGTTATTTGCAGGGTTTCATGCAGCTACCCAGGCAAAAACATTACAGTTAAGATACATCAGAGTAGCAACAACCCTCACTATTTGGCTTTTGTCTTATGGTTTCAACAAGGAAGTAGAGACATAACTGCTGTGCAACTTTGTGAGGTATGCTTTATCCTTCCCGTGGTCATAGTTAATCAGCAATTTTATCAAATCTTTGAATATGTAATTTAATCAAGACCATGGCTAAAATTGAATATTTAATTTAAAAGGATGAACCAGTGTGATGACTGTAATATCTTTTTGTTGAGTGCAGACTGAGAACTTTGTGTGCAAGTTACTGGATCGGAGTCATGGGGCAGTATGGACCACCACCGCGCCACCAAGTGGACCTTTGGCTTTGAGGATGTTGTTTAGTGATGAAGAAGAGGGAGACGAATCATGGGTCGTTCCGGTTAATAACATTCCACAAGACTGGAAGGCCGAAGAAACCTACGACTTAGGTGTACAAGTGAACCAATAGAAGCAGAAAATTAATGATTTATTAATCTGCTTTGTAACGAAATAAAAAATAAGTTAAGTAAAGTGAGTTCAATCCATTTACCCTATTTAATTGCCCTCCAATAATTTGTTTTTCTCCGAAGTAGCAAGGACGGAGGACATTCTGTGATCTTACTGTAGCATAGCATGTCACCCTATTCCCTGGATATTTCATGTTTAAAATATCTCGATCATATTCACAAGCGTTTTGAAATGTCATTTAGTTTCTCTGCAGCTTTCAATTGATCAACAATTGAGACACTGAGCTTGTCATACCAATAATCAATCACAAGGTGAACAGACGAATATCAATATTTTGAGACAGGAAATAATCAAGGTTGTCGCTAAATATCCAAGAAAAGATTCAGTCATTACAACTCCACATGCAAAAATAAGCCATGAAATATTAATAAATGGAATAAATTTCATTTTAATGGTTTACAAATAGTATGACTAGCATCCTGACTAACTTTGGATGTTGGAAAGTCAAGTAGCTTAAATTTGGAGTGATGCTTTCATTTCTCTCAAACAAGTTAACAATTTATGGAGCAAATATAGTACTGACAAATGACTATACAATAGGAGCATAAATGAACTTTCCCAAAATAATAATTAATACACTCAAAACAATTCCTCCAACTATTTCGTAGTTTGCCAGCTCTTCCCCCAACAACAAAGGCACTAGCACCGGCGTTTGTGTGGGCAGAGAGACAGAGATTTGAAGGCTTAAGCAAATATTCACTGTCATGGAATTTCCAAGAGTATATCAAATAAACTATTATACAGCATTGAATATAATAAAGAAAATGTAAAAATTACATGCATTTGAACAGAAAGATATGTAGATATCAACCTTAAGGAAATAGTGAAGACGTAGTCTTGAATCCTCGTTTGTATCTTTGAGACAAGATAAATACAAGTACTTTATAGATGCTCTTTGTATGTGGGAGTGTTCCCTGTATTGGAGAGATATATCATTCTCTCATCCTACGACCAGTTCCTGGCTTTCCTTAATGTTCTATTTCATATATGCACCATACGACCCAACTTTCTTGCCTGGTAAGAACTGTCACTTGCGAAACAAAGTCGATAAAATCTTCTTATGCATCCCATCTTCACAATCCATCTTACAAATATTTATTCTCTGCTGTGGATTTTATGGATTGATATTTATCAAAGTCACTTAATCATCCCAGACAAGGAGCATTTTCATCAAATAAATGAATTATCATTCACCAGAAAATTCAGAGACCTAAAGCCTTCGTTGGAACCAATCCGGACAATCGTAGAATCTCCATCCCGCAACACATCGTTTTTAGTGCCATCTGCTATTATGTGTTATGGTATCTTTTTCCTTGATATCAATAACATGTCTCATTTCTTAACTCGCACTGCTTCTCTCTCAGTAGTGTTTGAAATAGAGACTCTGCTCTTTAACTAGGTATGATATTATCTTCCTTAATTGAGTGCCCAACGGATAATTTCATCTGCGTTCCTAATTCACTCAACATCGAGTACATAATCCTTTTCCTATAGCCTGAATTATTCTTAACAAAATATTTAGAATCAAAGTCTTCGAGATGAACCAAGCTGGATGCTGCTGCTTTCTGTAACCCCTTCTCTTTTATCATCAATCTTACATGTTCAACGTCATCCCATCTCCCTTGAGCAGCATACATATTTGAAAGCAAAATATAAGGGCCAATATCCTGTGGCTCCAACTTAATGAGTCTCTTAGCTACAATCTCTCCAAGCTCCGAGTCAAAGTGGTTCGTACAACCAGACAGTAGAGCTCCCCATATTGCAGATCCAGCCTTCAAAGGCACCTTCCTTATAAGCTCTTCTGAATTTTCCACCAAACCAGCTCGAGCCAGAAGATCAACCATGCAACCATAATGTTCAACCTTGGGCTCAATTTTGTAAACTCGACGCATAAGATCAAAGTACCACCAACCCTCCATGACCATTCCGGCATGCGTACATGCAGATAACACACTGATAAAAGTGGCATCATTTGGTTGCATACCCTCCTTCTCCATCTCCAAGAACAGTTCAAGAGCTTTGTCCCCATTCCCATGCAATCCATACCCCATGATCATAGAGTTCCATGACACAACGCTTCTGACCGGCATCTCATGAAAAACATCCCTGGCCAAATCCATAGCCCCGCATTTTGCATACATTGTCAGCAGACATGTAGAAAGCAAGACATCAGACTTAATGTTGTTACTTCTGATAAAAGAATGAACCCACGTGCCAATACCAAGCCTCCCTAAACTCGCACATGCCGTGAGCACACTCACTAAGGTAGCCTCATTCGGCATTAACTCTCTTCCTTCCATCATTCTCCCAAACAGCCTCAAACACTCATCATAATTCTTCACACGTGCATGCATCGCCAACATGGAATTCCACGAAACCACATTCTTAACAGACGCAGGCATCCGATTGAAAAACTCAACAGCCAGAGAAACATTCCCAACCTTGGCACACCCATCAATCATGCAATTCCAAGAAATAACATCCCTCTCAGGCATTGTCTCAAACAGCTCATTAGCAGTATCCAAAGCTCCAACCCCCACATACCCCGCAATCATGCAATTCCAACTTAAAACATCCCTCTCAGGCATTTCATCAAACAACTGGCGAGCGGCACCAATTTCCCCATTCTTCACATATCCATCAACCATGGAGTTATAACTAACCAAATCCAACCTAGAACATTCGTTAAACAGCATCCGGGCAAGTGTTACTCTGCCAAAAACAGAGTACATCCGAATCAGCGAATTCCGGGCGAACAAATCATGCCCGAAGCCGAATTTAATAATCCGGGCATGATCCTTCAGCCCTTCTCGGAGCGAACCAATGTCGGTACAAAGTTTGATCAAGAGGGGGAACGTGTAGTGGTTGGGAAGGACGGAACGGGCGAGCATTCTGTGGTAGTAGAAGCTGAGAGCAGCAGGGAAATCGGGCAAACGAGTGTAGGCGCGGATGATGGTGTTGCAGTGAAACGCATCGGGGTGGTGGAGATGGTCGAAAAAGGAAGTGGCGCGTGGGAGAGTGTGGGAATGGGAACACAGTTTCTTGATGGCTGAGGTGGCGAAGAGAGGGTGTTGGGAGAGGCCAGAAACGACCAGTTGGACCAAAAGCTGGCTCAACTCCTGCACCTCCTTCCATGACTCCAGTGCCGCAAACAGCACTTGCTCCTGTTTCCCCCTAACTGCCATTTCCTTTAGGAATTAACATTACATTCTGCTTTCCTCCTCCATTTTTCTGTGTTGCCCGTTAACTTACAAAGAAACACTAAATATATATAACTTTACCCTTTTTAAAATAAAATGGAGAAAGTTTATTCAATTTTATACGTTAAAAATCTTAGGAAAATAATATTTTTTAATCTTAATATAATATACTCATAGTCATGCTTTGCCCATCAAACATTTCCATCAATTTCTTTCTTCCTGTTATATACACCTGAGGCTAAGAAATGATGGTCGAGCGAGATATTCAACTTAGCGTATTTATATAATAGAGTAGTGAATATCATTTTAAACTATCTTCATGCCAAGGCTGATGTCATAATTTAGTCTCATTATATTACATAAGTTTTAACATCTCATTATAATTTTTAATCTAATAAAAGAATATTATAAAATCTAACTAATATAATTTTTTTTGCAACTTATTAAAAATAATTACTTTTGAAATAAAAACTTATTTTATATTCTTACGACTCGAAATTTTATTTAAAATTCAAGAGTCCTACATGCTATTATATCAGCAGGTTACGATGAAAAAGTTTTATAACATTTATATGTTAAATTTATAACTCTGAATGTGAACTTTGAGGTAAAGATGTCTGTGATAAACCAATTGAGTAATCCTTTAAGATTTCGAGATCCATGACAATGGCGGAAGATCTGGTATGCCCTATATACTGCCGTTACCGTCGGTCGTGGTAGTCTACAACCAACACAAACTCTAGCCCGAAGGAAAAGCGAATCACACCTTTGGTGCATAACAATAGTCTCGATTAAAATGAAGATAAAACAATAATACTTTGACATTCAACAAATTTTTCCACTCATTTAATATTATCCTCACAACTTTTTTATTCATTTACAAATATAAAAGTTTACTTTTTTACAAATACAAAAGTTTATTTTTTGTATGACTATTTTATTGCTACTATAAAAGTCAAATGAATGTTTTTTTTATAAAAAGAATTCATTGAAAAAGATCATTTGAAAAAAAAAACTTTTTTTTGACATTGATGGTATAAAAAAGCGAATTTTTATATTTATAAAGAAAAAAAAAGAGTGTAAGGTGATGAAGATAATGTGAAATGAGTATACAAATTGATTGTATGTTAAAGTATTATTATTACTCTAAACTTTAAAGATAAACCAAAGACGGACATAACACACTCACACTTAGTAGTTCTAGACAGTCTCTAACATCGTGGGAGGGATACCTATTAGTATACCCAACTAAAAATGAAAAGAAACGCTAGATCTATAATATCAAAGTTTAATAACCCTCATTTCATACTTAATAACTCTGTTTCTCATCATTTATAAGTGAGATCCACAGAAATAACTAACTTTTAATAAAGTTCAACTTATGTAAGGTGTGCGAGAATGTTAACCTTGCTAAAAAAAGAATAATTCCTTCTTCTAGTAGTGAAAAGCCTGATACTTTCATCTTCTGTTTGCAAAAAAGGTTTCATTTTAGTTTTTATCTCTACAAAATACAATGCACATTTTTTACATTAAAGTGAATAGATATTTTTGTGAAATTAAATAAAATAAACTAAAATGAACAGGGCTTATAATTTCACAGACTAACTAAAGTCGGGGCAATACATTATTATTCTTTTGAAGTACTGTGGGGTAATACTAAAATTTGGGTAATACTAAAATTTGGGTAATACATTCTTCTAAATTTGAATACATTCCTAGCTAGCTTTCATAATTATGATAAAGAACAGTAGAAGGTAAATGCGTCAATGACAACTTCTGTCTTTTAGTCAAACCAAACAATAATGAATAACCAACTAACCAATGATATGTGTAATATTAGTTCTTTCCTTGCTACCTCTCCACTTGTTTTTAGTAATTTTTCTCACATAAAGTTGTTTAAGTCGTAAGGACTGATAAATCTTTACAGAACTCAGGCAAATACATTCCAAAATAAATAGCGTGAAGCAGAAAGATACAAAACTTTAGGACAAGGCACATTTAGCAAGCACATCCATCCGACTCAGATTGGGAATCATGGTTACCAGAAGACCTCAGGTTCACGTCGACCATATCTTCCTGTTTTGTGGTAGATAGTGTCTCCATTCCGGGTAATGCAGCAGCAATTTTTCGAAAGAGGGCCTAAAAATGTAGGTTTGATAAAGTGGTACAATAAAATGTATGGACCAGGCATATAAAGCAATACCTATATTGTAAATGGCAGCTAGTATATCTAAATTCCAACATACAAGAAGCAAACATCAGGAAAATTTTATGTTGGTTTGTAGAAAAAACCAACTGTTGTATTCATTCTGAAAGACATATCTCAACTCAATCGGAAATGACGCCTAAAACCATTGTCTGGAGGGGTTTTTATCAACTATCCCCCATTTGAACCATTTAAAACATCTCATTCAAAGCAACATTGGCTTTACACAAGAAAATTATTAAAATATAAAATAAAATACACGCTTCTCACTACCGAGTGGTGAGCATAACATTTTTCTTTTCTACATAATTTCAAGCTGATACTTGTTAAATATTTATGGCAAAGAAGGGAGATATTTACCTTTATATTGAAGCCCGCTTTTGCACTAGCTTCAATAAACATAACGTTCAGCTCTCGGGACTTTGCTTCCCCCTCCTCCGTAGACACTTGCCTGCAGTGTCATATTATAGAATATTAGTCGTAATGAAAAGACTATGTAAAAAGTACACTATTCTGGCAACCATTTTGTTCCTGCATTAATAGGATACAAGGTGAGTTGTCAAGCATTTCATTGGCAACTACCTGCGTATAGGGGATTTCTAAATATTTGTGAAAAAATATTAGTCACTGTACCATAGTAATGCCATGGCGGAAATAAGCTACTGAATGGAAATGCAAAACAGTTCATAAGACATTCAAACCTGCATGCAGAGCATTGAAGAAGCATCTCACGGGCTAAACCATTCATGCTAAAGCCTAAAATAGTAAATGAAGTTCTCACTTTCTTAGATTATCAAAGGGTATGGGTTCTTCTAATTCTTTAAACGAATAGCATGTTAGGCCTCCTACAACTTACAAGAGGAGAATTGGAATTTAGACTTTAAGTGCTAAAACAATTCAGTTCTAATAAAAAGCCCAAATCCCGACTCTTCTCTTATAAATATATTGAAGAAAAGAAGAGACCGAATAAAGCCCCAAAAATGTCATGTTAAAGAAATAGAGGCACTCGTCAGCAAACTAGATTCTTAGTTTTCTCTAGGTCTTTTATACATTGCAAAAGAAGTTTGTGATGTCTATATCTAATCTAAAGCTTGAGCTGTTATTCCTTTCATCTTAGTGGACTTACTTTTGCTGTGAGTCATTCATTCTCAAGGAACTATTAGGAGTGATTAGGTGGTGTAGTGGTTAAATGGAAGGGAAGAGAAGCCGATAAAAAAAAAAAAAAAAAAAACTCAAGGAACTATTCAAGGCTGGGAACAGTGGCACCGTAACTTTTCCACGTATGTACAGACAATTCATAACTCATTTAACCACGAAACACTAATCATCTTTTATATGATTGACCAATTTTTATTAACTTCCATCTATTGCTCAAAGTATTGTTCTGAGACTCATCCCACATGATTATTTGTGCAGGTGTACTTTCCTTGATCAAAACAATATCTTCTTTACTAAACTAGCCCAAAGTTTCCGTTAGTGCTGAATTAGTAATTAGCCAAAATGAACATGAAATAGGTCATAGATGATTGCGGATAAAAGAGCCATGTCATGCAACAGGCCCATATAAAGTATCTGACGAAGTCAGTCTGCCATTGATTAGCAATTACCTTTTGTCCACAAGATCAGTTTTGTTCCCAACAAGAACAACAATAACGTCGCTGCCTCTTTCACTGCGCACCTCTTCTATCCACTTTGGTGTGTTTAGGAAAGTCTGGCGACCTATGCACAAATTATTTGAATCGTTCAGAGAGATTCATGTTGTCTAAGAATAATAAGTAGCAGCCGCAAGAGAAAGTTACTTTTGAGAAGCTCTGGTTCTGATAATATCACCTAGTTACCATAGGAACCTTTAGACCCACTTTATGTGAAAAATAAATATTTCACTCACATTCCGAAGAAAGAAAAGGGAATAACTTAAATAAGGTGTAACTTTGTTGTTCTCTTTTAATACGCCAAGTACATGTTCTTCCTCTCAGATATAACTCTTCTTCTCTAATAAGAAATAAATAATGAATCGAAAACTCAGAGCTCTTCAAAATCTACGTTTTAATTAACCGGCATAAAAAAGGAAGAAAACAACTATAATTAACTATTGATAATTGTTGTGGTGAAAATGCGCAAGAAACTATAAGCGAAGGAAATAGGTGAAAGAAAGCACATCTATGTGGCTTACTTGCAACGTCATAAACAATAACAGCAACAGATGAATCCCTAATGTAGCTTGGAATAAGACTTCTAAATCTTTCCTGTCCAGCTGTATCCCTGCGACACATGAAAAGAAAGGTGAGGATTGGAGAGGAAAGAAACTTGAAAGAATTCAATTAAAGTACAATAGTGTCATGCTTCTGTGTGGAAACTAAAAAACTGCCAACCAAGTTGAGTTCAATCCGTTTAGCCACTGCACGTCAATATTTGAAATAAAGCCAAATATACAAAGAGCAGAAGAAATCAAATACTGCTGATTATAATATGGATTATAGAATCAGGTTAGCTTAAATCCACTTCAAAACCTTCTTTTATACTATAAATTACAAAAGAATACACAAGAAGAGCAAACAATATTTGGAAACCATTGCAAATAGACATTGTAGTGAGACTAAAAGTTATGAGATTAAGACAAAAAAGTTTGAAAGTCAAATGGATAATTTTTTTACCAAATTACTGAGACCTTACCCCGTTTAGGTAATATTACACTCACACCTTCCTTTTTTTTTTTACTTTATAATGCTGGACACTCACTGTTCTCTATTCCTTCTGAGGTTGTGTCTGTTAACGTAAAGTTATCACATGAGTTTTAGATGTCCGTTTAATGCATTTTCATACCGAAAAATATCTGTTTAATGCATTTTCATGTCTAAAATTATTCATATATAACTCCTCAAATCAAGTTAGGGTGTGTCACTTTTGGAGATTTCTTTAATACTAACCGGACATTCCTGTTTTCTAATTTAGCTACCATGAGGAAGACAAATGCATCACCTCACATGACGACCTTATATTCATGGAAACAGATCCCTGACGAAACAAGGGTGAGACTGCCATGGCAATATTGAATTCAGATGGCTTTTTGTGGTCTCAAAAATGGATGGGTAAAAGTGTAATATTGGTCAATCAGAAGAAATGTCCATGTAATTTGCTCTAAATTTTTCAGAGAAGAAAGCAAAATGTTAGCAATGATAAAATATCACATCTTCACTAATGCACTTTCTGGTATAGCAAATAATTCTTTGAAATAAATTAAAATAAAAGATAACATACAAAAGAAACAACATAAACATCAAATTATGATGTGTGCACAGTTAAGTAATTTGCATATTTTAGGATTTGTTGGAAGTTGATTACGAAAGGGACGGGAGGGAGACACTGTTTGCCCCTTATTTGCAGGGAAGTTATCTTTACTCACTCTACAGGATTCCAAAATTTAGTATTCCAGTATGGCTTTATCTGAATGAGGAACGCCAAAATTAGATTGAAAAAATATTGCCATTCCCCTTCTGCGCTTCCCTTAAATCTAGACGAAGCAACTTTTTCATCCCTTCCCACAATTTTTTTTCATCGCAAATATTCCTTACACTTCAGAGTAGAGTTTTAAAAAATGATCAAGTAACATCTTACCACAACTGCAGTCTAACAGTTCGATCTTCAAGATACATAGTTTTTGACAGGAAGTCAATACCGATTGTAGCCTGTTTTACAAAAGGAAAAATAAGTTTTGAGAACTGTAAAATTGTAAACGACTCAATTTGGAAAAATGGTGTTGGAAGTCAATGTCTACAATGTAAAGAATATGCATAAAACATAATGCAAGAAAAATGTAAAGAACTCAGTGAATGTCTACAATTATATCTGCTCAGAATGTGTAAGCAGCATTACTGGTGCTACAGAGGTTAAGTAACAGACGCAATGAACCAGTTAAGGGACAGATTACTTTTAGTGCCTAGTTTTTTCTATTTACAAGTAATTTACTACGAAACTTAAGTATTTGACCTCCGTATAGCTCAAGTTGTTGAGACATGTGCTACACTAGAAACTGTTTTCTGTTTCTCTCCTCCCTATGCTAATTCCTCCCATGGAATCGTATAATTCATCATAAACATATAAAAATCACAATTGCATTAGGCACCAAATTTTGGGATGAAAATTATCACAAATTTCTGCATGCTAATCAGTATTGGAAAGAGGGGGAAATGGTAAAACTCAAAAGGTCAAAAGCCGAATGGTAAAAATAATTCCACATCTCAAATCACATTGGCGTCGTTGAACTAAGATTTTCTTAAAAACAAACAACGAAGCTAAATTCGATAAATATCACCAATCCTCTCCCAACTGTAATGATCATATCCCATCCCAAAGTAAAACCGTGATCTCTTGATTTTATAAAGAATGGAGAAAGATTGGGCTATAAATAACAAAAGTACGATCGGATCTGAAAGAAGAAAACCTGATACGTGTTGTCGAATTTGTCGTACATGAAGCGAGTGATAATGCTGGTTTTCCCAACGGACTGATCGCCCAAGAACACTAGCTTGTACTTTGCGAGAGCCGATACTGGCGCCATTCTCACAAATCAACCACAATGCAATGTGCACCTCAGATTTGTGGAACGCTTCACTCTGTCAATGAATCCAATTCAATTCTTTCGATAATTCGATTTTGCTTTTCTCTCTTCAGCAATCTCACAAAGAAAGAAAAGCACTGCGAGAAAAAGAATACAAAGGAAATTAAGTGTTAATTATGATGGGTGTGTGCTGGTGTTACTTACTCTTTAAATTATTATGGTTATTATTATTTCCAAAACAGATCTCTAGTATGTGTTTTTGGATCGTTGATGATTCGAAGCAATAATATTGCATAAACTTGAGAATATGAATTACGGTGTTTATGGACTCTGTTTAGATCAATTTTGAAAAAATAAATACCAATTTAGATTTATTTCCATTTATAAAAAAATATATAATTTATTAATTATACTTTAAAAAAATTGATGAATGAGGAGTTGTTTTTACCAATTGGTGCTGGAAGCCTGAACCGGTAGAGTGCATGTCGGCAAGGATATGATTTAAAGGATGAATACAAATCAACTACACATGATAGCTAGGATCAATTACTTTTTAAAATTAAAATGACGGTCATTTAAACTAAACAAATGTATTTAATCTGTTGATTAAACAAGTTTGATTTACGGGTTAAAAAGTAAAGCTAGAATCAAGTTTTTGTTACATAAAAATGTCATTAAAAGTATATTATTTATTTAGTTTTCATAGTTATACATATTTTACTTAAAAATCATCTAATTTAGTTCATATTAATATTATTTTAATCTCTTTTACTTCACATCGGTTTGTTATGTTATTTATATAGAAATTGCTTTTTTTTCATTATTCACCCGTTGACGCGAAGCATAACCATACTTTTCTAACAACATTTGTATGTTTTTCAGAGATTTCTTGTTACCTCTGTCGAAAATAAATATAACATCAGCATAAAACACATGAGAAGGAACAAATTACCCATTAAACTTATCCTGCTTTGTATGACACCAGAGGAAGACAACATCAAGAGACCTTTACTAAGACCTTCTTCAACAATGCAGAACAATAAAAGAGAAAGATGATCACCCTGACGAACACCCTTATAACAATGGAAGAAAACAACAGATCTACCGTTAACACACAGAAATTCTGACAGAACTTAGAGTAGTTTTTAACCAACTGCAAAATCTGGTAATAAAACCAAAACCACTGCAAACAGTAATAAGATAATTCCAATCGAAACTGTCAAAAGCCTTTTCTACGTCCACTTTGAGAGCCGCATGGCCACCGTAAGTTCATTTTTTTCTGAACGATTAATAGCTTCCGAAGCAATAACAATGCAATCTTTAATGTTCGCCTTCACAAAACCATTCTGTATATGTTGTAGATTTTAGTATCCTGCTGCATAACCATAGAAATTAGTTGAGCTTCGGCTCCTCTAAAATCTGTGTTTCTTGCTCAATTTCCACTTCACAATCATTCATCACAGGACTCTGCAGATTCAACCTCTGCTGCTGTATATCTTGTGAATACTGATCCAGAGCAGAGCAACAGTAGCAGGGTTCTGCATTTTCTTCATCTCTTCGACCCTCTGATCACTCTGAACTAAAGGCATATTATTCATATGATTCAACACTTATTCACATTCTGAAATATTTGTCTATCAGCAGTCATCAGATTAACCTCCAACAAACTTTTCTCAGGATAGGCATGTGCATTTTTACGAAGAATATTACTATTTTTCTGAATATGTGCCTCACCCAGTATCAATGTGCTATTATTTTTTTTAGTGTGCTACTATATTATATTTAATAAAAGAATATTAATAATTTCTTAATCGAACACTTTAATATATATATATATATATATATATATATATATATATATATTTATCTTTTTTTATTTTTTATATTTTTTTTATATA
>Ga0209589_1000851_pt1 | contig 46284 bp, 14 predicted proteins | sample CowpeawhiteBW_FD_187525 | JGI IMG/M metagenome (GOLD analysis project Ga0209589, IMG submission 187525) | Root nodule microbial communities of legume samples collected from California USA - Cow pea white BW (SPAdes) (version 2) | ecosystem: Host-associated > Plants > Roots > Nodule | place: USA...
TTGAATTCTTTTAGTTTTTTTTTTTTTTCTTGCGTTTTACTGACCACAGAGGAAGAGAATCCTGTGCTACTGAAGTAGAACCACACACTGTGAATAGTGGCAATTTTGATGTGAATAGTTTTAATAGATTGCAGTTATATTTAAAGAAATTTAAAACCAACCAATCAGAAGGTCCTGGGCATCAGATAAGATGCATCCAAATTGTATTGATTTAATTAAAATAATTAAAATTAATTACAATGATTAACAGAAAGAGTTGATTAGGAGAGTATTATGTTTGAACCTTCTGAATATAATAATGCATTTGATTCAGAAAGGAAAAGTTTAACAAATTTGATAAGTTAAATGTTAGACATTTATAAAAACTGAGGAGTATTTGTCATGGTTAAAAGAGTATAATATCTGAATTTGTTGTCAAAATTTGGTTCTATTATGATTGAATAATATTACATTATATTTTAAAAAAGAAACATACTAATGGATGCTTTCATCTCAAAAATATCCAAAAACAATCTCAAAAAGTATTACAATTACAATTTATAGTTATTTTGAACATTTCTGAACTAATAATTAATTCTTCAAATAGTATTTATTAAAACCATTTAAAATTGTTGTTGGTTATGAAATACTAAATTGAAATTGGCCAATAAAGTTCTAAGGACCACTCACAAAAAAGCAGAAACCAAACAAAATATAAAGAAATAGTTTATGATAGATCGTCTTGTCTATTCTCATTCCAGAGAGCTTCGAGTAGATTCATGTTTCAAATGTTCAATATATTGAAAGTACGCAACAAAAAAAAAGAAAAACAGTAAAAGACCAATCAAAATAAAAAATTACTTTCACCCTTTTCATTTCAAAAGAAGAGAAAAAACGACACTCTGAAAGGTGATCATTAAGCATAAGAAAGCTTTGCCAACAGAGGGAATTATATAAACTGAAAAGCAAAGGAACAGCAAAGAAACACGTATGGTAGGAAGTTATCACAGACAAGTTGTTCGGTCTCGTTAATGTCTGTACTACTCGCATATACATATGTATATGCGTTTAATGCATTTTGAACTCTTGAACTGAACAAAATATTATCCTGCTTAGAGATGATTACATGTATATATATACATATGTACAGCAAGTTTAGTGACTAACAGCGTTCGAAAAATAAACCTAAAGTATTGTGTGTGGTTAAAAAATGGGAAATGGTTAACGAGAAAGTTAAAGAAAAAGAAAGGATGAGAAAACAGTAGTTAAGGAAAAGTGCACAGAGCAGCATTAACGTGGTGCAGTGTTATCAAAATCAGAAAAAGTCTGCATGTCTGGTCTGCAAGACTGTGATCTGCGACGCAACAGGCAAACAGTGTACGAGTTTGCCGCGTGAAACGCCCACTCATAGTGTTGGGGTTACTTTTCTCGCTTTTTTCACACATGCGGGAATAACATTTAAATTAGTATTCCGAATGATAAATGGAGCAAACAATCTTTTTCAGCAGTGTTAAGAGCAAAATATACAGATTAAGCAGCAGAAATGAAATGAAGAGGAACATAAAATATTGGAAAGATAGGGTGAACTGAAGGTTGAATAAGAAGGTTAGAGTGATTATTAAATGGTTTGTGAAGTTTGAGGTGCAGAAGTGAAGAAAGAAAGAAGAAGAGACATTAATATGAGAGAGAAAGGAGAATAAAAGTAGGGTGGTGTTAGGGAGGAAAAACAGGAATAGAAGACGACAAATGTGAAGAAACATAGCTTAAAACAGCTTTGCACTTGCATTCCACGCACCATAAATACAACCAGTGTTGCAAATTATTCTCTGTGCTCATCCCCATACTTCCGTTCCATACTCCCATCACTGATGATTCGGATTCTCATATGATCAACAATAGCAAACCCTTCCATCAACTTCCAACTTTAGTTCTTTCTCTTTATTTGGTTAATCTCCCTTAAGAGAGTTCAGAATTCGCAATCATGGTAGAGCTGTTCAAGTGATTCGATCCATTCCCAGCTGAACGTTGCTCAGAATTAGCTAGTACACACACGTAACAACCGCAAATCACCAACAACCAAAATCTCATCATCATCATGGAATCATATGCAGAATATATCAAATAAAAAAACAAGCTAGAATGAGTGTGAATTAACCCTAACCAGATCGATCTCCATTAGTTAAACTTATTTTAGATTACAAATTAAGGAATAATTAACACCACTTCACTTCCTTCTATTGAGACTAAAATCTAGGATATGGACCTGGAAATTGAAAGAGAGAAATTGAAGAGAGAAAATTAGGGTTTCTTACCAAGAGTGTGTTTGTTATTGTGCATCCAGACCTTGAGAACATGTCTCTTCACACAAGTTTCAGCGCAGAATTGTTCCACAGCAGCTTCGTCGTGTTTCTGAATTCTCCACCCCAGCTTCTCCGCAAATGCCAGCATCTTATCCTTCTGCTCCTGCGTGAATTTTGTCCTAAACCTCTTCTTCGTTCCACTGCCGCTACCACCGCCAAAACCACCACCTCCTCCGCCGCCGCTTGAGCTGGGGTTTGACATGTCCTCCTCTTCTCTACTGAACACTCCTCCCGAAGCCAGCGGTGGTAGCGCCAAAGGCCGGTGCTGCGACACCGGAGGGGTTAACAGGTGGTGGTGGAGGTATCCTGCGGAGGAAGGTGGTGGCCCACGGTGGTAATAAGGGGAGAATTGGTGGTGATACTGAGGATGCAGAGGTTGCGGTTGCGGCTGCGAGCGCAGTTGGTAAGGACTGATTTCGCCATCGATCTCCTTGCGGTGAAAATTGCGGTGGCAGTTACACGCCGCGCAAATTACGGCCTCCAGCGTGCCTTCCTCTCCGGCGGCCAAGAACTCGCAGCAGCCATCAACGGCGTGACCACCTATGCTGACGGCATGATTCTTTTGACATTCTCTGTATCTGACCGTCCCTGTGGAGCTGCCTTTACGACCGGAGTTGACGGTGGCCGGAACTCCCTCAGCTGCGCTTATTTTAGACCTGGCCGCCATGTTTCCGAAGGAGTCATAACCCGGCGCCGCCACCGAGAATCCCATTTCTTCTTCCTCCTCGTCTTCCTCTTCTTCCTCCTCTTCATGGTCTTCTTGCTCGTCAAATTCCATATCGCTCTCCACCTTTTGTGATAGCAGAATAGAATAAATTTATGAATAAATAAATAAATTTTTGTGTTTTATTTGGGATTTGGTGTGTGCTGGAGATGGGAGTAGCAGAGAAAGATCTACAATCAACTACTCTAGCTGAGAGAGAAGAGGAGCCGAGTCAATTGAATTGAATGATGAAGTCATAACCCACCGCAATGGATAATAAGTATAAGTAAGATACTACTGCTTTTCTTTTAATATTTTATATTGCTCCTAATAAATACTAATTATTAATTAATTAATTGAATTTAAGAGATTTTATATTAAGATGGTAATATTAATTTGTTTGAAGTCGCAGTTGAAGATAAGAGAGGAGCAGAGGATGTGGTCATCAATGACCCGTCTGCAGAAAAAGAGGTGTCTCACTCTCCAAAGCCTTTCAAATACTTCCCATTACATTAACATCTGCATCTATCATCTTCACACATTCACTTTTACTTTAACCCCCTTCTCTCTTTTTTTTTTTTAATCTTTTACTTTTTCCATAAACATTTTTCCAATACACTTTTATTTTTTTTCAGCAACACCAATATTTCTACACACAACCAATAATATAACAGAACACAGAAAATAATACAACATATATTTTGGATTTATTGGAGATGTAAATAGACACATGGGACCTACCCGCTTTTGAAAGAGGTACATTGAAAATACAAATTTTTATAGAAATATTATTTTCCAAAAAAAATATGAAAATTACCCTTTTTATCTTTTTTACTTTTTTTCACCTTCTATCTACAAGACTATGGATCTCACTCAGTGTTATATAGTAAAAGTTTAATGAGTGATTAGAATAGAATAGTGGAAAAGTATGGAGTGGTGCATGAAGAATAATAATAGCAGAAGAGAAAGGATGAGAGGCCCCATAAACTTAGGACACCGACCTGTCATCGGAAAAATTAATCTGTCGGCATTCATGGGAGCTGCCTACGTGCCCTCCTCTTCCGACATCACATGACATCACTCATCTCTCACCATTTTCTCTTATTTCGCTAAAAAAATATTATATTTTTATTATTTATAATTCATACGTGTAAACTTACATTTATGACTATCATTTTACTGTGAGTTTGGTCACTGCTACAATAGTTTATTATTTTTCATGACATCATAAATTGAAATGTTAGTAAATAGAACAAGATGTCCATAAAAAGTCATAGTCATTTCTTGTTATATAATTTCTCTCTTCGGTTTGTTATTGATCACTGTTCCAATCATAGTTGAACATGTGAGCTTATCTGGTTTCGTGAGAGTTAATATCTATAAATGTAGGTTAGTTTAATTTGTGGGTATACACAACCAATTCAATCCACATGTTTATAGATTAATTTTGATATTTTTATTTTATATTTAATTTTATTTATATGTTGTTCTGATATATTTAATAATTTTGTTATTTAAGAGTTAAGATAAAAGAAGATTTAAATACTATTTTTTAATTTATTAAAATGCACAAAATTGTGATAGAATTTTTAAATTTCAAAACGAATAAGATAAATTTAAAAACATTTAAGTTAAAATACATGTTTATATAACTATATATGATTGTTATGAATATAAGTATGTCCTTTTGTTGACACAATCACAATTTTTATTATAATAGTAAATAATTATTAATATATTCTCGTAACTATTAATTGAAGGCATAATACCATTATACTAATAACAAAGCTAAAGTCCATGATGCATGCCACCCCTACTATACAAGCTAATGAATAAACATAAGCTTTTAAATGAATAAACATAAATTTTTATCTAACAATTTAACTCTCAAGTACCATTCTCTTCTTCCCTCACATGCATATATTTCTTCAAATGTTAGAACTTTTAGATTATTAGGCATTGTCTCGTTAAAAAATTGCAAATAATTGGAAATGAATTTCTAGGACTTTCAGCTGTAACTTCTGGAAAGCTGGGATCTATGGCGATGCACGTGAATGTTAACCTGAATTTAGGTTTTTAGATAGATTTCGATATTGCAAGAGTGGTTCTTCAAATTATTTAATTGCTATGTTGTGCATGCTCCAATAAGATATGGTAAATGTGTGACCTAGTTAGAGAAGAACCCTCACACAAACCTACCACTTTATTTCACACACCTAACTATATCTTGGCAGAATGGGATCAACAATATAATAGTAGATATCCTATGACTCTATTCATTTCATATCGAAATATGTGACATGTTTCATCACTAATTGTTTTCACCTACAAAAATTCAAGATTTCCCTTTTAACATAAATACCTTTCTACATGTATAGAAAAAAAAAAAAAAGAGTCCTTGTCACCTTTTTCGGATTGCTTTAGTTCCAAATTCTAAGCTGTTACTATGTTGGATTAAGTATGTTGAGAGAACCTTCCTTAATTCAATATTTGAAGCACGGAAATTAAAAAAAATATGAATAATGTATAAAAAAACGTTTTATAAATTAATATACCACAAATATTTGACTTTTTTTCAATTATTTAAGGATATATTTTTAAAAGTGTGTTTAATGTTCTTTAACTATTGTTACTAGTGTTCCGTGCAATGAATAAGAAAATGTTTATTTTTCACAATTTTTAACTAAACCTTTATATTAATTACCTGTATATTTGGATGAACTCGTTATAAAATATGAACTACTGAGTTTATTATGATACCAACATATGAATTTAATGAGAAAAATTAACTTAGCCCATCGTGACAATGGGAACTTTAACTAGTTATAAAAAGAATGGTTGGAAGAGAAAAAGGATAGTAGAAAATGACATAATTAAAAAATAAAAGTAAGCATGTGTAAATAATAATATAAACACTTTGACAAAAAAAATAAATGTATAAAAAACTGTTTACCCAATGGTTTAGATGATTTTTTTTTTTTAATTTTTCCTATACCAAAAATATAGGGATAAGAAAAAGTTGAAAGTTTTTCATCCACTCATCTTCCTTGTTTCTAAAATTTGTCCAACCAAAGGTAGTCTAAGGAGATTCTCTCAACTAGTTTACCGTTATAAGCTATGTGCAAATAAAAAGTGTAGTAAATATTACATACAGCCTGTAAAATGAAAAAGACACTTCAAGCTGTAAAATACATCATTTTTTTTAATTATTAAAAAAACAGTATATTATCAATACGGTTTTTATTGTATCAACCAATTAAACCACCTCACGTTTCTTTTTTTCTGCTTAATTTTCATAAAACTTCCAAAAGAAATGTGAAAAAGATGAAAAGCAAATTTCATATTCAAACTAAGGTCTCAACTAAGTTTATCATAGGAATAACTTGGTTGGTATGATTGGTATGATTTATTTATTTATATATATATATATATATATATATATATATATATATATATATAACCAACAAAAATAGTTACTAGTTAAGAATAACGTCATTATAAAACAATCAAAAATACATCTGATTCAAAACTAAACTCTAAACCACTATAATATATATATATATATATATATATATATATATTTATTGTTGATAAAGAAATATAAGTAGATGTAAATCTTGAAAATAACAAAAATCATATAAGTGTGTATAAATCTCATAAGTAGATGCAAATCTCATATTACAAATTTAGTGACATTGAAATGTGCTTAAAGTAGTATCTGGATCATCTGAGATCAATGCTAGTGAAATTTTATGTTTATTAGATCTATTGTGTATCACATGATATTAAGCTATTGTCATGACTACATGTTAATATTTAATCTCATATTTGATATATACAAAGGTAGGTGTGTGTTATAAGATAAAAAACTTCCTATAAATATTAATTTTAAAGGACATTTCTTAAAATACTTTTACTTTTATAAGAAATGAAGTTTTACTAGTGATAGTAAATTATTTTAGTGAAAAGTGGGAAAGAAAGAAAAGGAGGGTTTGAGTTATGTTGTTGGCAATTGTACTTGTGTCACTCTCATGTCAGCTGGCTGGAAACCACCTTTCACATCCATCCATTTTCCCAACAAATAACACACGCACGCCCTCTCAATTCCTTATCCTTTCTTTTCAATTCCAATGTCCTTCCCTTCTATTCACTTTTCTCTTTATTCACTCAAAAATTCAATCACAATTTCTGTATTCAATTCACTTCTCATCTTAACTTTCATGCAATCTTTGTTTCTGTTTGTGGTGTGTGTGGATTACTTTCGTTTTCTATTAAAACATTTAAATCGAACATAAAATGTTCAATTTCAAAGAAGGGGTTAACTTAATTTAAATTATAATATTTTTTATTTAAATTTGGTATCAATTTGATAGTTTTTGAAAAGCTCAATTTTTTTATATGATTTCCTGAAATTATTTGTGGTGGACTTTTGATGCGTTTTTCTTAAATAACTAAAAGCTTTCGTGGATCAAGGTGACGAAGAGTAGACACTGGTAGGTCAAAAGGAACGTTTAGTTGGGCTTAGGACTGGATTTCTCTTACATTTTCTTTTTGTCACCCCTTTTGTTTTCTCTTCCACCTCAATGTTTTCAAATTATAAAAATAAAAAACTTTAGATTTTTTTTTTCTATGACTGTAACTTCTATCTTGAAGTAAAATTAACGATAATTATTAATATGAAATCTTGATTTTACAGAAAAGGAACATTTCTAAGAATGGTGTATGTTGAATTTGATGATAACAAAAAAAAAAAAAAAAAAAAACACAATGGGATATGGACATTGACAATACTATAAAAGAAGTGAAAGTTAGAGTATGGTGAAAGAGAGTCTAAGTCAGCTTCATTTCTTTCTTTTTATATTTATACTATGTTTTTTCCACTAACAACGAATGTTATAAATTCAAATACTTGTTATTAAAAATATTTGTATGTTCTAAATTACATCTCAAGCTTATATTCGAGTTGGAACGTGTTAAATGGTATAAGCAACTCAAACACCAAAATAAAATATTGTTTGACATGTCAAAAAGTGTAACACAATTGAGTTAAATGATCTATATTTATTTATTTTTAAAGTTTGAGGAGCAAATAAAATTAAGATTTGAGATACGGACAAATTTTAATTTCGCGTCAAAGTTTCATGACTAAATAACATATTTAACCTCATAATAATTAATTATGTTATTATGAAATATTTTCAACTATATTAATATAGCACTTATAAGTTATTTAAATACCAATTTAGTAATAAAAATATGTATAATTTGTTTTCTCTAAGCATATTGATATAAAACGAGTTGTTGTTTTGCACAAATACAATTCAATATTAATTATTGGAACCGAAATTATGAAAATAGTATAGCACATCAATAAGAACATAAATTATAGTACCTTTCATTCAAACTAATTTACACGAACAAGTACCTATTAGTTTTTAATGTCGAGATCTGTGATCATTTTTCTAACTTGGAGCCCAAAAGAATATGGCCAAACCCATTTTTAGCCCAAAGTTGATAAATCTCTTACCAAATACAATTGACTTAGGTCCAATTCGAATGTTTACCAATGGAATTTAATAAACATTAGTGTATGAACTTTTTCTTTATATAAATTTATTATCGAAACTTTTCAAAATTAAATTATAAAAACTCATAAAATTGAATACATTTTCTATATTTTCTGCACACGTTTTCCAATTTAATTTAGCCATATGAAGAGGTTTTGTCACCTTGAATTGAAACATTCCTCATAAGAAGTTTCTACTAATTTCATATAATGCACACCAAATATATTAAAAAAATATATATCTTTACATATTGAGTGAGAATTAGTTTGACTCCTCTCTCAAATATTTCATCATCCTTCGAAACGTTTGAACAACTAATTTTTTGAAAAAAATTACTATCGAAAATCTTGTATTCTTCAATATATTTCAAAAAATAATAAAGAAATGAAAGGATATTTAATATTTTTTTCAAGAATCTAAGTAAAAAATAAAATATATCGGTACGATCCAAGACTAATCAAGGTTCATCATTATCAGTTAGATTTTACTTAGTTGTATTGACTGGGTTGTAGGTGAGATGATTATTTTTAATTTTGAAAAATACAAAATTAATCACAGTAACTCAAATTGGTCTCCCAAAAAAAAAAAAACTTGTAAAAATGTAGAAACTAAAGTAATTTTATTTTTTTCAACGGGATTACATTGGAATTTAACAAATACTATAAATTCTATCTAGGACACCTTGAAGACATTAGCATCTGCGTGTTCAACGTTGTCTCAATAACAGGGAAACGACATTTCTTATCAAAATTAGAGGAGACAAATGCGTTACATTTGTTGGAGCTATGAGTTTAACTCTTTTTTCTTTTAAATTTGAAATAATTTGAGATTTTAATTTATCAATCTGTTTTGACTCATCTTACGTAGAAGAAAAAAAAAAAAGAAAACTGTTGATAATTTAAAAGGAGTGGATATATAGAGTTCCATATATAAGAGGAAAAATATATAAGTAATAAGATTAATGTGATGTGGCAAAAGAAATTAATAAACAGAGAAAGATGGAAAGTATGAAATGGGTATTTGCAGTGACTTAGATGTTAATTAATAAATGAGTACTATCTTTAAGATTAAATTAGATTGAGATTAAATAATTTGTCAGTCTTTTTTTTAATAACAGTCCAATACTGTTAAAATAGATTTTTTTTTTAACTTGGCATTTAAAAATGATAATTATATATATATATATATATATATATATATATAATATAATATAATATGAAACAATAAATTACACTTCTATTATAATTCAGTATTACTAAAAAGTGAACTTTAAGTCTAGATAATCCGATAGCGGTTCAACATCAAATTGAACAGTACAGTCAACAAACAACGAATTTTGTTACGATATACTCTAACATATGGATTAGATACCATGTTAAGAAGTTTGTATTCACTTTTATTTATATTTATATTTATATATATATATATATATATATATATAAATTTGTTTTATTTTTACTTGACGTAAAATTCTAACAATTATATTTCTCAACATATAAAAAATAGTTGTAACATTCAATGTTTTTAATATGGTTACTTGCATCATTGTTTTTGAGGGTATTGAAGTAAAAAAATCTTGAATTAAAATTCTCTAATTTAGATCGAAAAACAATTGATTGTTAGTTCAGTTGACCAAAATCTAGATTGAATTAATTTGATGTACCAAAAACATATGAAATCTTTGAGAAACAACTATATAATATTTAATATGCAGATCTTCTTCATTTTCTCCTTACTTAATATTTTAATATAATTAAGTATATCATATTTAATTTTTGTAATGGTTTCTAATGGAGGTGTAGAAATGACATTAACTTTGTGAGTTACACAACTCATCACTCATCATGAGTGTGAGTAGGATTAAGTTGAAAAATATAATTTGTATAAAGGTAATGATATTTTGATAAACAAAATTTTAATAAAGTTTGACAAATAATTTTTTTGGATAAAAAATGTACTACTTTGTTATTTCATTTTGATAAAAAATAAAAAAAATGATTTATTTAATTTTATTTACAGAAATATTGTCAAATATGTCAAAAATAAATTTGTCAAACAAATATTTTTCATTTTTATAAATGTGTGACAAATTGAATTCAATTCCCTTAAACTACAAATCAAAAAGATTTTAGTTAGATTGGAGTTAAGTTTACCCTAAACTTATTAACAAGAATCCTTTTAATATTTTTCATTATAATTATTTTACATAGTTTAACATTTAATATTTTCTAATACTATAGAATTTTACTCAATATTAAATGGTTTAGATATTTAGTATATTTGCTTATCAAATTATATAAATTAACATTTTTAATATTTACTTTGTAATTGTAATTAATATTTATTTAAATAAGTAAAACATTTTAACTATATCATTATAAATAGATAATCATTTTGATCATTCCACAATAACTATATAAATCAAATTAAATAAACAAAATATATTTGAATAAGTCACTATATAGGAACAAAATTATGTTAGACATCTTAACTCAATTTGCTACCTCGCTTCAAACATTTAGAATTGCTTAATAAATTAACATTTCTCGAAGTTTTGTTTCAATCTTCGTATTTATGTTACCTTAGGTCAAACCACATTGTTGAACAATGAATTATTCTTATGGAAAATTCACAATCAATTTAAAAATTGGAAAAAAAAATCTCTATGACAGCTACTAGTCAAGTCAAAGGTCATAATACTGTTAAAATTTATAGTGAGGTTGACCAAGCGGCTTATATTCGATGTTAAAAATAAATCATTACATGAAGAAATAATTTAAATATAAATTCTAAAATATTTAAAGAAATAACATTTAACATCAAATATATGTCCTAAAATTTATTTTATACAAATTAAAAAATATTAATTTGTTAAATACTATAATATACTTATATATAATCCATCTTCATTGCCTTTTGATATTAATTTTCATCCAAAAGATGTAATATTTGATCAATAAAAACGACCAATTCGAGAAATGTTCAAATTCACTTAAAATGAAACAATTATTACGTTTTTTTAATTAAGAAGTACCATAACATTTATAAAACCTGTTATAGCTGATAGTAGTAGAATTTTAATATTTAGAATTTTAAATAGAAAACGTAATTTAACATGACAATATTTGGGAGAGTAAATTGACCATTCATCTTAAAAAAATTATCTGACATTTTCATAGAAGAAAAACAAAACACTCCACCACAACTTTCTTTTAAAAATCAAATTTAATAATGCTCCACTAAAAATAAACCAAAAAACAAAGTTTATATTTGTACAAACATATAATATTAAAATTCTAAAACAACCAAGGTTTTTTCTAAAACTAAAATTTTGAAATGGAAGAAGTATCGTATTTAGACTAATGTTCCTAAAACATTAATGTTTTGGGATAAAAAAGTAAAAATAAGAGAAGTGGGTAGTTGATTTCCTAGTTTGTATATACCCTATACTAACATAACATTGGCGACATTTTTTGTCAGGAAGTTTAACTTTATCATTCATCGATTCTTAACTTCACAATCCTTCTAGTTGAAGTCTCTAAGGTAACATTTAGGATTGTGGTTAGATTATTAAGGATTTGTCCTTTCATACATTTCGATTTATTTACTATATTTCCAACAACCAGAGTTAACCACTCACCATAATTGTGTCTTTATTCGTACCTGTTCTTTAGAATTCATTAACTTTCTCACAAGTTTAAGATGGACCGTAAAGTAAGAATATTCCTAAAGACACTGACTCCTTCAATCTTAAACTATTTATGGCAATTAGATTGAGTAATATATTTGATCATACAAGAATTAATGGTATTAAAATCTTAAAAAAGAGATGATATATTAAAGGATTAAGAGCAGAAGAAAAAAGACAAGGACAGCAAAAGTTCTGTTTTAGGTGTAATATTAATGGCAGAAAATTACAGTACAAATGTGGTTGAATGATGTTTAGTGTATGAGGTAGCTTGGAGTGAAGGGAGTGAGTGAAGAGAAGCATCCAATGCAATGCAAAACATTGGTCCTTCACTTCTCCATACACAAATAATTAGGTTAAAACAAAATCATGCCACACTCACAGGCACAGCAGGTGAAACATCAAATATCTCATCACCTTCATCTCCCTGCCACAATCTAATGCAATTCAAATCATTGCTTCATTCTCTATCCTCACACTCTCAACCTCATCATGCAATTTCACTAACGGTTTTTCCACCATTTTCTTTTCTAGCTTATCTGTAACAACCAACTTCGCCATTGCAGACACAATTACTGATACATCATCACCATTATTATTGTTATTATTATAACTGTGACTATAACTCCTATTGTTACTATTCTCAGTGTAATGTGAAAGTACAGAACCTTGCAAAACCCCCAAAGATTTTGACTTTTTTAACCTCACCTTCCTCCTTCCAAACCCGTGTTCGGTTTGGTGTGGCTGCATTTTAACCCAGCTACCTCTGATGGAACCAGAAGAAGAACCAATGGATTTTGACCTTATCACTTTATGATTATTGGAGGCTTCACTCCCATACCCTACACCCCACACACTGGATACTTTTCCCTTCCTCCTGCTCCCACTCCCACCTTTCACCATGCTCGCAAATTTCTCACTCCTATCACAATCATTAATACTATTATCATCACACTCCTCCCACGCCACCACCGGCACCGCGCTCTCCATGCGCGCCACGCGCCGCCGCAGAGACATCCACACAGGGGACGCGCGAATCCTCTTTCTTGCCAGATTCAGACACTCCACCACCTCCATCATGGACGGCCGCTTCTCGGCCGTCGATCTAACGCATCTGGCAGCAAGCACCGCGAGCTGCCGCACCACGGCGGGGTCCGGCGGCGGTCCGATCCGGCGGTCGCAGATTCCGGCGAAGTCGCCGAGCTTGATCAGCGGCACCGCCCAGTCCACAATAGAGGGAGGGCTGTAATTGACGTCGATGGCGTTCCGGCCGCTGATGATCTCCAGCAGCAAGATCCCGAAGCTGAAAACGTCGCTCTTGGCGCTGAGATCCTCCGGCGCCAGATAGCACGGGTCGAGGTACCCTATCGTCCCCGCGGGCGGCGTGCACTTGACGCGAACGTCCTCCACGTGTCCCCTTAACGCAAGGCCAAAGTCACCGAGCCTCGCGTTCCATCTCTCGTCAATTAAAACATTGGAAGACTTAACGTCGCGGTGAATAACGGGAGGGTTGGCAGAGTGCAATTCGCGAACCGCTTTCGCAACCTGAACCGCGAACCGGACCCTCCGGTTCCAGCCGGGCGGTTTTCTAACGGAATGCAATAGATCGTGGAGCGAACCGTTGGGCATGTATTCAACGACGATTAGTTTGTTGCCGTTTGGGTCGGTACTGAAGCCGATGAGGTTCACCACGCGGGGGCTCGGGACTTGAGAGAGGATCTCGATCTCGTTTTCCACAGGACTGGTGCAGTTGCCGCAGCCGGTGCATTTAGTGGAGTGGTTCTTCGAGGCAGAGACGAGCTTCGTGGTTTTGACGGCGGCAAGGAGCTTTCCGCCGTCGAGGGTAGCTTTGTACACTCTGCCATGGCTGCCTCTGCCTAGGAAGGTCTCGGCGGAGAAGCCGGAAGCCGCGGCGGCGATTTCGGCGTAGTTGAAGTGGCGGATTGGTTTGGCAGCGATGGGTTTGTGCTTCTTGAAGTGAGGGTCGCAGGTGGCGATTGCGGATTGGGCATTGCAAGAGAGGTAACCCATGAGAGTGGGAATTGGGATGGGTTTGCAGGAATGAGAGAGAAAGGGAAGTTGAAGAGAGAGAGGTGACGGTGGAAAAGGGAACACATGGGGCGCCAAAACCCATAACTGGAAAGAAAGGTGTTTTCAACTTTAAAGTGGGAAGTGATTCGCAGCTTTAGGATGATGTGAATGCAATCCAAACATGGACGCACACTTATTCATTTTTTTTTTCTTTTTCTTTTTCTTTCATTCTGCTTTTACTTTTTCTATTTTCCTTTTTTTCTCCATTATCTCTTCTAGTACTGTCTTCTTCTTCTGTGCTTTCTAATAATTAAATGATTTCTGCATGCAAAGTCGTGCAGCAGGCACACCCATGACCTCCACAAAATCATATGGAAAGAAGTACCTGATCTTCTCTTTTCTTTAAGGTAGTTCTACACAGTAAGCTAAAATCAATTAAATTTGATTACTATATTTATATGGTTTAACATTTATGAAAGTGTGTTTGATTTAATATTTGTAATTAGTTAGGATTGAATTTAGAGGAGGGTGATATACTTTAGGACAGTGAGAGTTTCAATTTGGACAGCCAGAGTTTCGATTTTCTTACTCTTTCAATTAAAGCTGTGATTTGGGGTTAATTATTTTGTAAATATTTTTAGAAAAAAAAAACAATTTTTTAAAATTAATCTGTAGAATGTATTTAATATGTTTGATTTGTAAGAAAGATAGTTTTTTAACTCATGCACATGTTTAGTTTATGAAAAAGAAATTATACATTTATTTTTCTCCTCCTCATGTTTAAAAAAAATTCAACCAAACAAAATCTTACTATTCGAAAACTAATTAATTTATTTATGATTAATGTTAATAATATATGATCCGATACATCTAATAAATTTTACCTAAAAAATTTTATATTGTTTATGAATCAAGATTAAGTGTAATTTAAATATTCTTCATCTATAATGGATAATACTTCAAAAATATGGTGGTGGTTGTTAAGTAAATTTAGTTTTTAATGTTTACAAATTGTGATTCATGAATTGGGACGAAGTTCTTAAAATATAAGTAAATACTTTAGAAATACACTTTAATGTTTAAATCGGAGACAATGTACCTAGAATTGAAGATGTATATTATATATAACGTTCAAATTTCTGACTGGCCTCCTGAGATTTATAATTGAAATGTGACTTTCATAATATTTAGGCCTAAGAGAAGCTTAATATCAAAAAATACTAGTTTGTGGTTTAAATGAAATATTTCTGTAACAAATTATGAAATAATTTAGACTATTTTGTTTTTTGTTTCAACTAAACTTTACTTGATAGAGAAATTAAAATAACTTCTATGACATCATCTTTGTTTGCAAGAACTTATTGAACCAAAAAAAAAAATAATAATAATCAATTTTTAGATATATCAACTTTTAATAGGGGATTGAATATAGAATACAAATTTATTTGGTTTAAATACTTGTTTGATTAAGTATTCTAAAATTGAGACTGATTTCTGTCCATTAACGTATACTTTTCCAGTTGCCAGAAGAAAATGGGTCGAAAAATAAAAGTCTTTAAAAAGACAATCTCGATTAAGAAATTAGAACAGAGTAATTGATATTAAAGTACTAATAATTATTATTATAACTAGCGTAACACAGGCGTTATCGCGTATGTGTATATATATTTTTAAATATGCATAATATTATATTAATAGGTGATAATATTATAATGTTATTAAGTTTATATATATATATATATATATATATATATTAAAATTATATTTATTAAAAATAAAGTGAAATATATCAGAACAGATAAAAGACTAACCATTGATAGATAAAGAAGAAGAGAAGAAATAGAAACATCTGATTTTATTAAAAAATTGTAAAAATAACGGTCAATTTTTAAAAATTTAATAAATTATTATATTTAAAGGGGTAAAATTGATATTTTAAAAAATGGACACAAAAAAAAGAATCCCCTTTATATATTAAAAAATTGTAAAAATAACGGTCAATTTTTAAAAATTTAATAAATTATTATATTTAAAGGGGTAAAATCGATATTTTAAAAAATGGACACAAAAAAAAGAATCCCCTTTATATATTATTATAGATAATAATGGATTTTTTTTCCCTTCTGATGAAGAAAAATTATACGTGTATAGGTGGCAACACTCCATGATCTTAAGCCAGAATAAAGGGGTATTGGTTTTCCCATTTTTTTATATATAAATTTAAATTTAAATATAATAAAAAATATTTTCTTTTAATTCCAATATATAACTTTATTGAATTTATATCCCTATAAATAAAATTTTGACATTCAAATATATGCTGAAAATAAGACTTTTCTCAAGTAGAAAAAAACTTCAAATAATTCATGCTGTCAAATGAATTTCGATGGAAAATGATGGTTCATCAGTTTCATGATAGCTGGATTATAACATTTGATGTTAGCTTCTTTAAATAAATTTACATAAAATACAAAGAAAAAAATGACATTTATTTTTCCTCTTGACACCTACCCTCTCTTTGACCATTTTCTATCAAAACCCTATTTGAAGTAACCCGAATATTCTTAAAAAAAAAAGAAAAAGACCTTTGGGTGTGTACGAACAATCTCAATCTGATTTTCACAACATAGATCAAACATTATATATATATATATATATATATATATATATATGAGTTCCGGTTAATTTATTAATGTTTTAATTAATCGAATGATACCCACTTTCATTCATATGTGTCAGTTTAGTATCCGCTTTTAACAAGTCACAACTTTTAAAAAGATGTTTTAATTATGTTTTTTTCAGAAAAAAATTATTAACAGAGTTAACAGTATTGATATTTAAATTGACTTACGAAATTAACTATTTATATTAAGATTTAGTGATAAAAGTCATGAATTAAGTTAACAATTTTAGTAATTTTTGTCTGGAAGAAACCTGATTAAGACAATTTTTGAAAAGTTAAAACTAAATTGACATATTTTTAAAAAGGGGTATCAATCTAACACATCTAAATTAAAGAATGAATATCATCCCACTAATTAAACCTTTATTAATTATATATAGTTAAACACTGGAAGATTCCACACGTGTGTGCGACGCATTCTCTGTTTTGAATTTAGATTGTTAAAGAAAACCCACCTTGTTTTGTTGTGCACGATACAGTTTTGCAACCACTAGTCTATGATATTATTTTATTATATACTCCTATTAATTTTTTTTAATATTTTTTAAATAAGAATTGGATCCTCCTAATATCTAGGTTAGATGCTTAGTTGAATTTTACAATTATCATACACAGTTGCTAAACACGATGAACAGCTAAGTGAGACAAAATTTCCATTAATTGACTCTTAATATACAATTTGCTGGGTTTATGGTATTGATTGGCGAGCTTTGAGGCTAATATTCTACTCGTTGAGTTTGACAATAATTGCAACAATTATTAAATTATTTTTTAATATTCAGAAAATACAAAATATATTTAATTTTTCCTTCATTTGACAAGTAAAAGGAAATGATTCTCTAATAATCTTCATCATCATTTCACACATTCGACTCATTGCAAATCAAATCAAATCCACATTGAAGCAATGATCGAGATCGGTCTATTTCAAATAATTATCAATAATTCTTCATGTAGTTGTGGTGGTCATCAAGTAAATATTTTGTTAGAAAATAATTATAGATATAATTTTAGTTTTAAACTTTTATGTAAAATTAAAAATTTGTTTGTATGTTAAACGGTATTCTAAATTGGTGTTTGAACGAAAAACTAAGTAAAAATAAGTAAAAAAGACTTGATATATTTATTCATTTTTAATATTTGAAGACTATATCAAAATATGATAGAAATGAATTTTAATTTTATATCAAAGTTTAATAACTAAAAATATATTTAATTTAAAATATTATATTAAAGATAAAGATACATATACAGATCGTTAATTATATATTCAAGTTTAAAAATAACAGTTTCAAAAACTTTTAAAATAACGCGGTTAAAAATAAAGAAAGGAGTAAAAATTAAGCACCTATGTTATTTTTTTATTGGTACAGAACTGTGTTATTATGCAGAAAAGTTTACACAAACTGGAAACACAAGCAACAAAATTTCAGTTTTAAATATGAACAGACTTATCAGGGTTGGCATGGTTTGAGAATCAGTTTACTTACACTTTCCAACGCAGAATTTCACGTTCCTAAGTCACCAAACGTCATATTTATTAACTTACAAACAGTTAAACTTTTTCTTTTTAACTTATTTATAATATTCAAACTTGCTTAGATTAATTTTAAATATTTATATTGAGTGGAAAAAGGTTAATTAAAAAGTAAAAGTACGTTCTAGTGTAATATTTTTGAAAAATTACCAAAATAAGTTAGATTTAGAAAAAATTATGGACATAGGTAGGTCTTATCATCTTTACATGATATTATTGAGAAGTTAGCTGTGTTGAGAAGACATAGTTTTAGTATGGAGTATTTTTAAAGTGAATGTGATATGATTTTAATTGAATATATTTAAAAAAAAATGATATTTTGATTTATTTTTAACTTACTATTTCAATCACCCTAAATCATAAATTCTAAACTCTAAATTTTAAATCCTAAACTTCCATCACCACTTCTCTATTTTTATTTTAAATGTGTCCATTTCAGTATTTTTTTTTTCTGAAAAATTCACACCTAATTAAAACATTATCCGAATGGGAAGGTGGAATTATATTTTTGAGCAACAGTGGGTGAAGGTGAAGGTGAAGTGAAAGAAAGAAAGTGAGTAGCGACAGAAGGGAAACATTAAGGTAGTGTTTGGCTTCAACAACACTCTGAAACGTGCGTTGGTTGCTTTTGTTTGTAGTTTTCTTCAGCTTTTGACCATCCACTGTCTCTTTATTTGTTTGGATTTTTGGAGAGTGAGAGATGTTGAAAATCAGCTTCCACTTCTCAATCTCATTTCAAACGTTAAATGAAATGATTCTCTTTGCCTTCTCCACTTATCTTACATCCAACCTCACCATTCAAATTCACACAATCATTTTTTTTTTTTCCTTCTGAATATGTAATTTAAAATCATGCTTGGTTTAAATTATTTCAGTTTTCTTCTTTTTTTCAGAGGATAGTTGAACGAAGCATAATTCTGAAAAAACAATTTATTTTATGACGAAAATATTTGCAAACTTACTTCTCTTTGATTACACACGGTAAACAATTGATTTAAAAATCACAAATATATATATATATATATATATATATATATATTATCAATTAATTTTAAAATGTTATGTTTAATTAAACTAAATTTCATTCAAATTACCTTCTTTGCTAAGTAGAGCTGGTACAAACATAAATATTGCGAATTGGTTTTATATCTTTATTTCTAATCGATGTGAGACTTTCATATTTTTAAGATTTAAAAAAGATTATTCCTAAAAATAAATAATATTTTAATCAAATTAATTAACCTTCGAAAAAATTGTAAAGTGACATATTAATGATGTCATGATACAGGATTATAGTATATTTATTGGTCTTAAACTATTATAATTTTTTGTTCCTTTTTTAATTAAAGTATAGGCTTATTATGTTTTTTAATTTTTGAAAGCTCTGAAAATTATATTTTTCAGCAAGCACGGTTCGTATGTTCCATAAAAAACATTTTAACATTATTTTACTGTAGAAGAAGATGTTTTACATAACTATAAAAAGTAAAAAAAGAAAGTTTATAATTTAATTTAGAAATAAAATATAATTCTTTATAATGATTTAAAAATAAATCATTTAACCCTTTAATATAAATAAAACAAAGAATAAATAAAAAGTTAGACAATTTGTTAATTAAATGAGTAAAGAAAATGAGGATAAATTCTTTTATCATTTATTGAAAGAAAGTCAATGGAACAAGAAGACCAATTAAGTATTTGTCTGATCCCATTAATGCAGTTGCAGAGCTGAGATAATTTGAGATGATAGAACTTCTATTTATGTTGATAGCAACTATTTCAAAATTAATTATGTTCCAATTTTAACCAAATTAAAAAAAAAAAAAAACATTTGGGTCTTTTCAAAAATTTAAACTGCAGTGAGTTGAAGTTTTTGCTTACATGATTGTGACCCATCAAGCAGAACGAAGTTAGGTGCAAAACTAGAATTGAATCAGAGTGTGTCATAGTGGAAGAGCAGAAGAAAACGATAATCACGGTCATTGGAATAATCGCGTTTGAAATGTATCTGTTAAAAGTTAAAACTTGTAAAGGGTCAAATATTAGTAATTGCTTTCAAACTGAGAATAATAGCTTTTGACTTTTGTTCCACCAAATCCCACCACCACAACGGAAACATGTGAAAAGGCCGCCAAATAATGTTCAAATTACACTTTCAAATTCATGATAGCATAATAATAAGTCAAATCTCGGTGGATACTTTTGTAGATGTAAATATAATAAGCTCTAATATGTGTATATTTTATTTTATTAAATTAAAAAAACTAAGATGATAATTATAATTTAAACAATTTTTATTTTTTAAATATCTCTTTTATTTTTATTTACTGAAATAATCTTTCTTTAAATTTATTTACCAAAAGATCTCATTCTGTCGGGAGAAATCAGTTAGCTGTAAATCCACTTCACACCACCATGAAACTCATTTCTTGACAATAGGTGGATGAGAAATGGATAGGATTTCTCAATTACTTTTTTTAATTGAATTTTTGTTATGATTTTTTAAAATTCTTTTAATTTTTAAAATATAGATATTTTGAAATCAATAATTAATTTAAATATTTAGTTTATATTTAATTGGTATAGATATTTCAATAATTCTAATTATTTAACTTTTACATAAAAACATCTCTTATAGTTCCTTATAAACACTTAGTGACTTCTATTGAACTTTTTTTTTTTAACACAAGGTATCATTGACTTTAATCTTAGTATGTTAAGAATAAATTATTTTACCTCAATGTGTAATTTCCTTTACATGTTAAGATATCATGAATCTATTTACTTTATGGCAATATATGAATAATCAATTATTTGAATATCATTAACTTCAACATCACTGCGTAATAAATCAATTGTTTTGCAATACTACAAATAAGTTACTTTCCGTTAATGCATAAAAAATTTACTAAAACTTGTATAAGTGTACACATAAATAAAGAACAATGAATTAAAAGTTAAATATGCTTTAAACCTCTAAATTTTAATACAAAATTAAAACTTGTTATTTTCATAATTTACAATAAATAAATATAATCCTTCTTACTTGAGATAAATTTATTGACACACTAAAATGACGTTAGAACTTTTTATATTATTTGACAAATTCTAATTTTACTTTCAAAAACTAAAACATTTAACCCATAAATTAATCAATAAACGTTTTCTAGCAAATTCATCGCATTACATAACTCATATGATTAATGATATACGTATCTCCGGTATATATAAAGAATTATTAGAGAATCTAACAAATATGATTAGGATTAGTTGTTGGATTGAATCCGAAAAACTACCTTTTAGAAAAAAAGGAAAAAAAAAAGTTATTCATCATACTGAATACACACAGAAATCGATGTTTCATAGGTAGGAATCTAGGTTATTTTGAGAATAAATATCTTATCCCAGAAAATCAAGCCAACACCTTCAAATCAACAATCCCCAATTCCGATGAAGATATCCATTATTGCAAAACATTTAAATTAATTACAATTTTACAGTATTAGCTCAAAATTAATAATAATCATGCTTAATATTTAAAAAACGTTTTTCAAAAAATTAGAAAATTAAATAATTCAAAAATACTAAGTATACATAATTAAAACTTAAATTAAGATTCAATTAATTTAAAAATAAAATAATCACTACAGTGCTTTTTGTCTCAATAAAAAGTTAATATTGTTTATAAAATATTTTTAAAAGAATCAAATAATTAAGAATATTAAATTATATCTTTATTGGAAAAATTAAATACTTAAATTAATTACAATCATAAAATATCTATTCTTTAAATTTAAATTAAGATTAAAATAATTTAAAAAGAATAACCATTTTAAGAACTGTCAAAAATATAACAAGACAATAGTATTTATAAAGTAATAATTATAAAATCAAATAATCAAAGTATCTATAAATAGAAATTAAATAACTAAATTAATTAGAAATATGAAAACATTCGTAGTTATAATAGTTAAAAATTATAAATTTTTAAAAATAAGTTAAAACAGATTTTTAAAAAATAATTAAAAAATTCTACCAATTCTTCATTCTCAAATCCTTTAAAATTTAGTTTGAAGATGATTAGAATCTTTTACTGAGTCATTGTTCGCTTGGAACGATTTTGCTATTCAATAAAATTTACGAAGACGGATGATAATAATTTCATGTGTTTTATTGGGTTGATTTGTGCGGATAATCAAGCACGAAAAAGCAGGATACATCCATTATTTGATCACATATTGCATCTGAAAATTTGAGGTACTGCGTGACATTCGACAAATTTAACACTGATTATTCATAATGTATATTACAGGGTGCATGTGCTTGAGTGTACATTGCAGAACTGTTGTACACTGATTTATGTTCTATTGTTGTGTATGTACACAAGTACTAGTGTGTGAATGAATAATGTGTGGTATGTGTGCACCAGTAGCTAATCAGTACTATGTGTGTGAATGTGTACATAAGTTACGGAAGTGATGCTTTCTATCTATTAAAACTTTATTTAATCTATCACATTAATCAAATCATTCAATAATTTTTACAAAATTCATCTTTAAATTCACTCAATTTATCCCCTAAATCTATTAAAATAAACACATATCCATCCATTAAATTCACACAAATATATCTTCACACTCTTCACAGATCCATCATACCAAAAAAACACACTTAAAAAAAATGGAACACAAGCATCTGAGTAAATAAAAACAAAAGGGTATATTTTAAAAAAAAAAAGTCACAATATTTCTCCAGATCATTTACTATACATATATTAAATCTAATAAAATGAAATGTTTAAAATGAGAGACGACCTTTAACTGTACAGACTGTACCAACCAGCTACCATTACAATCAGTCAATTTTTACAACTTTCCATTTTCTTTTGGAACCATCAACAGTCCAGAAAATAAATACAGTATACCTTCTGACCAAAATCAAAGGATTTATTTTCAACTCTCCAAATTACTGAGCGCATCCATAAAATGCGTACTTTACCATTGATCACTGATCCGATCCCCATCGATGTCAACACTTACCAGTCAACTGAATAGAGTACCCTACAATCATTGTAGTACAAAGATACTAAGGATTAAAGCTTACTCATGTTCCATTCAAATACAAACACACGAGCTCGATGGCTCCATAGCAGGCCCCAATACACAGAAATTTGTCCCAGAAAGGACAAAAATTCGACATTTGGACAATTCATAAAGGAAAAAGTAAACGTGATCTCTGAACAACACCTTCAAATGAGATTGGCTAGAGGTGAAACACAGAAAGCTCATTCTAAGTTTCTAAAAACTGCTTAATTTAAAAAATTCTGGAGTTTGAGGACCAAAGAAAGAAATTTAACATGCGATACAAAGGCATATGAAATAAAAGTTTAACAAATATGATTCATGTTGTCTCTGTCTGCTGGGAACAATGGTGCGAAGAATGAACACCACAGAACCACATAAAACATTGTAATGCAATAGCACTACCATTTTTTTTAAAACAAAGATATTATAGTTGAGTTGGCAATATCCCAGAAATTAAACTTCAAGATCACATCGTACAGAAAATTGTAGATTTTGGTATCTTATTCTGTTGTTTGGTTTGTTCTTGATTGAACCATTAAGTTAGCCAACTGAATCATTCAAAAGCACACAACCAATAGGTCTCAATAGATTGATTTTGAAACATCACTAATACCAAAAACTGAGGCTTTTTTATTCAGAGATCGAAGTATTTATTTAAAGTTTATCTAGACAGAGAGACTTGTAAGGGATCTGAATATTATCTTAGGTGCAAGAGAAGTGAATAGAGTAGGATTTACCAGCAAACGAAAATTAGCAAACGTTTAGCTTTGAGCACATTCAAATGGACGCAAGCGTAACGAACCCTCAGGAAAGTCGTGCATTCTAAATGGTTCCAAAAGCTCAAAGGGTCTGCAGAGAACAAAATCACTTAACCGAAAAAATATCTAAATAGTTGATTCCTTCTGAAAGCCAATATAGTTAAACATAACACAAATAAAAACTAACAATGGATCTACAAATCCAAGAATAATGACAGACATTAAATCAAACCCTCCCGACCACCTGGGCGCACTGTCAAAAAGATGAGACGTGCAGCCTGCCTATTTCATAATGTTCGGTTTAAATGAAACTCTTATCAAATTAGTGATCTCTAAAGGTGGAGGTGATGAGTAATGACCCACAACATTGAGAGAGAAACATTAAACTAGTTCAGTGAATATAGAAAAAAGGGACATCTCAGTAAGTATTTCAAAAAAGGCTCCGAAAATCAAAAGAAGAATGACAGACTAAAATACAAGTCATGCTCATTACTGCCATCAATTAATTTCTAGATAGGCTAATTTCATTTTCAATTTACAAAAAAATGAGGTCTGAAATTCTTACAATATAGAATTACGGCTACGGGATAACTTTTGTTGATTGCTTTCCATAGCAGACAACACATCGCCAGTTTCTGGTCCAGCCGAACCACCAGCTACAGAAGATGGAACAGGGGCACTTGGAGTCCATATCTAGAATAATGTACCCCCAGAAAGCTTCAGAGATTTAAGTTTTTATTCCATTCGAGAAATACTATGCATCATATAGTCATCATTCTCACCTTTATTGTGCTATCAATCCCACTGGTTGCGACAACAAAATCAAATGGATGGCATTGTATACAATTTACAACTGTAGCAACAAGAGGAAAACAAATTTACAGAAAGCCAAACAAGAGAAGACTAATAAAACCTGAAAATCTTAAGGAAAGCAGAGTTTACCAGATCCATCACCATTTAGAATTTTTATGAGTCTACCAGTACGCTTTTCCCAAATAAACCATCTGCCATCATCACTTCCACTGGCAACATATTCTCCTACAAATAAACATGTGAGACGGATCTTGAACAAATTTTCGACTATGCCAGCCCAACTATCAACTCAAAACTCACCACTTATGTTAGGCACGTGCCCTTAACAATAAAATAAAGTGCGGAAGGTGTTGTCAGTTCTTGTTAATCAAAGTAAGAAGTTCGATAAGAAAATTATAAAAAAAAAAAAGGAAAACGCCCATATGCCAAAAAAATACGACGTAGTATATTTTCCCTTGTGGCTTATGCTTTAACATCTGTAGGACCAGTACTTGTAGTAAGGATATTTATGGATTCTGTACGTTTTCCACTGCATCCACACACAGATTTTTTATCTTCCCATTTCAGCAACTGATTAAAATTATTAAAGCTAACTGGTTTTAGTATATACATTTCTCGTGTGCAAACAATATAAAGCAACCAAAAGAGAATGGAAGAAAAAATATATTTTATATTTGGTCAGCATATGAGGACTCGCTGTGCACAACCAATTCTAATTACTAAATCCACATACGAAAGTAATATCAGACCTCTTTGACCAAGAAAATTGGCCTGTTTTATGTCCGTCCCAATATTGCAATGGCCAATAAATCTCTGTTTCATATCAACAGCTGGTTCAGGCTGCAATATTAACAATAGAAAAAAGAAATTATCAAAAATATATAAGTAACTTAATATGAGCTCATTAGGTTGCATACCGAAACATTGAAGGTACTGATGATAAGCAATGAAAAGGGCTTACAAATAAAACCTAACATAAAAAAAAAAACAAAACACATCAAATGTTGTTGCACTCTTTCCACATAAGACTAACCATTACATTCTTGGATTGTAGATTTGAACCAATAGAGAGGAAGGAAAATAAAATCAAATGAAGTCATTTAGAGGAGTCAATTTGACCCATGGCCTACGGGTCAGCCCCAACCCACTCCTAAATAAGCCCCCAAAGGCCCCTCTTAAAGTGGGTTAAGATCACGACCAAAGTGTGTTTAATCCTAAATACCAAACCTTTTGCTCAAATCGAAGGTCGAGTCGAATCAAGGTCAACACAAGTTAGCTCAGACCGACTCAAGTTGACCGAACCAACTTGGGTTGAGCTCAACCAGGCCGAGTCGCCTCGACCTTTAGCTCGTGCCGGCTCAACCTGGGAAAACTCAACTCATTTTGTTGGCCCAGCTGACTCGACTCAACCTTCAGCTTAACCTTTGGCCTGGGCCGTGTAACCTGGACCAACTCAACTTGATTTTTCAGCCCAACTAACTTGGGTCGACTACAGCCTGGGCCAAATCACTTAGCATGAGATGTATATAACTCGACTCAAACTCTACCAAACTTGGTTTGACCTAGACACAACCTGACCAGTACCCAATCTATTTTGATTTGGTCCCGACCCAACCTGCCTGTCTTGACCAAAGATCGACTCACATAGACCGACTCATGGAGCTTTTGTTGCTATTTTGGCCACTCGAGCTTTTTCGATTTCGACCTGTCAGCTAGGGCTAGGTCCTATGAATTGGGCAAAATTTACCACTCCAAAAGTCATTACAAAAACCCACGAAATAAAATTTAGAGAAAGAATTTTTGGATCACAATGATGAAAAACCACCAAAAATAATTAAATTTAAAGGTAGAAATATATACCAAATAACATGCTCTACTGCTTTGTGACGAAGATGAAGGTGAATCGCTTGGGGCACTAGCACCTGCATTGTCTCTAGAGTCACCTCTCCGGTGAATTCTAACATTTAAACTTCCATGAAGAATATTTGAATCAAGGTCTTGTGCCTCGTCACCAGACATTGATGTTTCAAAGTCCAACTCCAATTCCTCATCGTAATCAGAATCATCCCTGTCTGATCTAGGACCATCTTGTGGAACATCACTGTTAGCCTCGGGGCGATAGAGTATGTCACTTAACGATAATATTCTTCCACCTCGAATGTCAGACCTTGATGCACCATCATTGGCCTTGTTATTTTTTTCAGCTTCAGCTGTTAAATAAACCAGTTTGATCCAACATAAGATGGTAAAAAAATAGTACATAATTTCCAATTAATAAGAGGCATATTTGGAAAATAGAATTTTTCTGTATCCAATTTTAGGCAGTTATGAAATAAAGTATATGTTAAATACTCTCTAATATCTTTTGTCAACATAAGAAAAATATAAATCATGTTTCGGGACCTCAATGGGTCACAAAGTTCTTTAGGCAACACGGGTAATCCAAAAATTTCACTAAGATACCTAAAGCAATATCCTTCTTCACATTCTCCACTCTCTCTGCAACTTCAGATTTGTGTGGGGCCAGTGACTGGGAAGCTTCAGCAAAATCCAAAGCATCTTCATGTCTACCCAACTGCAACGAAATAACATAGTATAGTGGGTTTTAAAACTAAGGCAGGTTCTACTATAACAGGGTATACATGACAAACAAATGGTATCAAGTCAAAAGGACCCCTACATAAGTCCCCCCAGCCAAAAGTCAAAACATAAAATCACACCTACAGTAACTGTTTTGTCAAACATTCCTTCAATCTCAATTTTCTTTTAATCAAAACTTTTAAATCCTGCACAAATATTCCCTTAAATTTTATCTAGTTGGGCTTGATACCTCCTATAACTTCAATTGAAGATATCACAAATAAACATATCTAAATTTGATACTCTTTGGTTTCTCTTTGTTTCCTTCTGGGTTTCTATAGGGTTGGTAAAACAATTCATTTTTCAATCATCCATGTGGTTTATCCACAGTAAATCCATCCCTTTCATACATTGGATCAAATCCATCCATTTAATTTTATGGGTGGATAATGATCCACCTATTATTTATCAGAATCCAATGAATATCCTATCAATACAAAACAGATTAAAATTAATCCAATCAATTTTTTCACAATTAAGTCTATCTTAAATGTACTTTCCCTAAAAGCTTAAAAAAAAACTGAATTTGTCTATCAAAATTTATTTATTGAAAATTTTATTACAATATATGTTTAAAAATTTATTTTAAATTTTTACAAATTTGTATGTTTAGATATGCATCCATGAAAATACTGTTAATGATTGTATTGGGTTGAATCTTGTATTAGATGGATCGGGTTGAATCAGATTGTATTGGATCAAAATGTCAGATTGTATTAAAATCTTGTGTCATGTTAATTAAGGAAACACAGTTGTAGTTCTTCATTCTGACAATTGAAGACCAAATCGTGTTAAGACAAATTTGGACTTTGAGTATTTTGTCACTTTTATAAATAATTATTCAAGATGTACTTTGTTTTTTTAATTAAAAATTGTTTTGAGTTGTTTTCTATATTTCAAACATTTCAAAATGAAATTAAAAATCAACTTGAAATTTCTGTCCAAACTTGCACAGTGATAATGCCCATGAGTATCTTTCTCACTCTTCAAAATTGTATGGCTTCTCATGACATTCTTCATCAAACCTCATGTGCTTATACACCTCAACAACATGTGATGACTAAGTGCAAGAATGGACATCTTGTTGAAACAACTCCAACAATGTTAACCCATGGCGAGGTTCATCAACATTTTTGGCTCAGTGCATCTTATCTCATTTTCTGATTTTACTTCACACAAGAACACTCTTTGAATGCTTATATTATTTTAGCAGCCACTTTAGATTTCCATGAAAGACACTCTCGGCAAAAGGGGCAAGAAAGCCACCGAGGCCACCAAAAGGTGGAGGATCTCGCCAGCAACATGTGGAAAATGTGTTGTGGGTTGTAGGTTGGTTTTACCCATCAAAGTTGTTCTTGATGGTACTATTGATCATCTCAAAGCTCGCATTGTGGCCAAAGGTTAAACACAAATTTTTGAATTGATTATTTTTCTCCATTGACAAAGATGGCTTTTGTTCACTTATTTATAGTCATGGCTTTTGGATTGGATTATGATGATACTTAGTCTTTACAAGGACTTAGAGTTGATTATATTTATAAAAGTTTCATACATACAATTTATATGCACCGGCTTGAAGGGGGAATGTTATGTATTGTTAAGATATCATTATATATTGTTTGTTACAATATTATGTGTTAATTTTAAATATACCGGACTTAAGTTCTCTTTGTATTTTCCTATTTATAAATACAATTTATGTGAGGATTCCATATTAATATCAATTTTAGATGTTTCCAACTTGAATATCACTCTTCTGTGAGTCTTCTGTCATTTTATAGGAGGAATTACCTGTGACAGTGCTTCTGACATGTAGAACAGTGCTTTATAGGAGGAATTATCGATTTTTCTAGCAGCATAGCAGTCTCTTATAGCCATATGAGCATCGTTTTTCCAGTCCCTCTGGATAAAGAGCGGAAAATTAAAAACATGTCAAGTCCAGCAAAAAAGATAAAAAGAAAAAAAAACTAAACTGAATGGAGAACAAAATGCTGAGACCCATAATAATAATAATAATAATAATAATAACCTTGATCAATAGTGCAGCACGAGTGCACAAGCATTCATGTTTAAGCGCAGACCCAATGATATGGCTATAGCCATTCAAAACCTCATTACATGCCTCAATTCCATAATAGGGTGTCCCATTGTCCAATGATTTCTTAGCATATTTTATCAGTTTCCTGCACTTGTCAAGCTGTAAAACCCAATTAGTCAAGAAAAATATTATGAAAAAGCTAAAGTGACATCTCTTACATCCCCCCAAAAAAGTAAAAACTCTGTACCTTTGCAGCAATGTTCTTTTTAATAGGAAACCCATTTGGGAAGACATTAGACACACAAGACTGCAACTCTATCCCATTAACTATCGGAGAGTAAGTCATCATCTTTGATACGTCACCTGAAGTATATTGCATCTCATTCACTCCAGCTGCACAAAAAAAAAATATTAAGTACTATCTCAACTTTAAAATCTACATAAACATAGAAACCGTAACATAACAGAATGGAAGTTACTGCAGTAACACAGTCATAGATAGTTGAGAATATCCAAATCCACACCATAATCGAAACTTAGAAATTAACTGACATATTATCAGAGAAAACCTGTCAGCAAATGAAATAAATACTTATTTAATAAATTGGAACTTCTGCTAAGGTCTTCAAAAGATGTACTGTGAGTTCCAGTTGAAAAAGCTAAACAAAGAGTAAAAGCTATGCAGAATTAGCGTGTACCACACATCATGGAAATATCAAAGTGAAACGCAGTATCAATGGCCTCTTCAAAACAAAAGAAAAAATACAAAAAATAAAATAAAGGAAATTCACTATTCAAGCTTCATTCCATTATTTAAAGTCTCAACATCTTCTAACCAAGAGTTCATAAAACAACACATTACACTTATGTTTTTGATAATGTGACTTAAAGGTTACAACTAAAACAAGTATAGCGTAACCAAATAAAACGACAAGTAACTGTCAGGAAATGAAAGACTTCTATAATTTACCCATATTTCAAGTTGAAGAAAAAAAAAACATATTCTTATACTACTTGTGAAAAATAGATAAACAAAAATGAAGAATCAAGGTTCAATGCGATACACTTTACCATGATTTACATTCATCAGGTAAGCATGCTCTCCACTATAGCTGAGGAGAACCTCATGTCCATCAGGACTGAATGTAACATGAGTTAAGTGTAAGCTTGGATGTCCCTGTAAAACAGATACAAATTGAGAGAAAAAACATTTGGCTTGAAGTGTTATAAAGACTTACATGTCCAAAACACACCATATACCAAGGGGGAAAATGAGAAATTCAATAAAACCTAAAGCACTAAGGGCATTAGCGTGAAGAATGAAAAAATAACATTACAAACTTTATTTTGGTTTAGGCAATTTGGAGAATAGAGATAGGAAATACTAATGATATTAGCAACCCGAGCATTTTTTAATGTGTAGACTCCTTTGTATCTTAAGTTCTGTACCAAAAAACACGTTTAAAATTAACATCACCAATATCCCAAGAAAAAACTGCCGCCACCATAGTCACAGCTGTCATTTCCCTCATGTGAGACATTAATATTTCCCTGCGACACAAATATGCTCAACCCAACAGTGGATGTTGGTCTGTAAAAATACTGTTGTTTGATGAGGATACCCGAAGGGTAAGTAGGTGGAATTCAACACAGTAGCAATCCCACTTAGCCCTCTAGGATGAAATAGAATTCCCAATGTAGTGGTAAATTACATTGCCTTCAACATTAATGAAACATGTAAAGTTGTCAAAGTCAAAGTTTATGTAAACTCATGGATGCACTTGAAAAGGGTTAGCTATATGAGAGGAAAAAGATCTTGATTGAATTGATTGGATTTTAAAACAGTGCATACGTACACACATGCATATACATACACACACACGTGCATATAAATACACACACACACATACACACACACACACACACACACACACACACACACACATATATATATATATATATATATATATATATATATATATATATATATATATATATGTTCTTTGGTTGTGCTTATACACATTAGAGGATTCTATCATACGAATGTGTCATTCCTTTCTTCAACAGCAATATAATAACTTAAAGAATTGATAATCACATATATGTATAGCCAAGGACTCACACGATCCGAAAGATGCATTGGACAAAAATAATTAACACAAGGAGGAGGAGACATTCTTTTTCGACATGAGCTTAGAGGTGGCAACATCCTTCTATCATATAAGCGTGCAAAGGCATCACTGCAAGATATTGAAAGTCTAAAATCAGTTTTGAAATATAAAGGATGAATTAATTAAACACAATTAATTACCAGAAATATTTACCTCCCACCAACAAGGAGCAAATGCGGCCTAGTTGAACTAATATCACAAGACTTTAAAGAAAGGACTTGTTTAGGAGGATCAGCAAGTGATCTTTTAGAACCACTTCGTAAGTCAAGCTGACATTAAACATGAAAATCAGTTAATGAGGAAAAAAACAAGGATTCCATCCTTTGAAAACAATGAACATAGTTAACCAACTCCCCGACTAACTTGCAGTACAAAAATACAAAAACTACACTCTAGAAAGATTGTAAACATACTAACTATTACTAGAGCCATTTAATTTCCAAATGTTTTCAGAAAAGGCAATAATGATAGCATCATGAGATCAAGGAGGATGCAACAAAAAACTCAACCATAGAATTAAAAATTCCTTTGAGATGCCTCAGTCATATAGGTTTTCCATGTGCACTTATAGTTTAGGATGTAAATTAGCTACCATAATAACGCGTGACAGTTTGAAAAAACAGGAGAAAGTGTCAGAGTGAGTTGAATCTTGACTACTGCTACAATCAAATTAAAAGTTTGATCCCTCTTTTCCATCCAAGAGCAACTTTGCATTAGTGTAAAATGCATAATAAATAATATAAAAAAAAACATTTTGGTATTGAAGAAAATAACATGGAAATTTAATCGCATAGTTACATTCAACATTATTGCAGGTAACAATATACTCCTGCAACCTACCTTGGTGAAAAGACTATAATGGGAAGTTTTCATTTTAATGAAAAAGAATCAGCTCACTGATGAGACCAACATAAATGCTACATGTTGATTCAGATGTTCTGGCTAGCAGATGAATTATTCTAAGCAAACCAATTGGTAATTTGGCAAAATCAAATATTACAGAAATGGAGGATATTCAGTTTTCCCAGATCACATATATGCACGGAAGAGCTGTAAATTTTAAATTTACAATTCTGCTCAGATGTTCATGTCAGATAAGGTTCAAATTCATTCAAAATCATAAGTATGAATACAACTGAGTTAAACACTTACAAGAATATTTCGACACTCTTGGTGTGAAGACCCAGCTGGAGGACAAGAGGTACCTTCCCGAAAATCATGTTGTCTCAAGGTCCCATCTTCACTAGCACTCCATACTACATTAGGGTTGCCATTTTCAACCTGCAAAAAGGAATAAGAAAGACGTGAAAACTAACAGTATCCAGCTTTAATTAGGCATTCCTACACAGCATTTGTTTTATTTCCTTTAACATCATTGATCTAATGCTATTCAAACTATGCTAACTTAGCAAATTCTTAGACCACATAACTTACAGCCAATTTCTTGACTCTTCGAGCATGGCATTGGTAAAGTGCAGATGGAGCAATGATTGAATTGTCGCTAGATCCACTCCCACTTAAGCGAGACAAGTTAAATAACCGGACCTGGCAAAAAAAAAATGAAATTAGAGAATTAAACTGCATTACCCATTAAAAATATTCGAGTATCACAATACTACTTCAGCATCTCCAGCTCCAGAGGCTACAAGCTCATCAGAAGTTTCTGGTATAAACTTAGTACAGAATATATTTGCTGTATGTCCTGTGTCAATTGAATGTAGAAGTTTTCGGCCAGAATAGCTCCAAATATTGATCTGCAAAATTTCAGGGAAACAATTAATTGCCTTGTGCTGCTGGAAAGACCATTAGGAAGTTATAAACCAAAAACAGAAAGTCTAAATATTGATCTGCAAAATTTCAGGTAAAGAATTAGTTGCCTTCTACTGCTAGAGAAGATCAGGAGGAAGTTATAAACCAAAAACAGAAGGGCTAAATATTGATCAGCAAAATTTTAGAAGCAATTAATTGCCTTCTACTGCTGGAGAAAACCAAGAGGAAGTTATAAAACAAAAAGACTAATAATTTTCTCTATGACTCTATCAGTCTGTTTGCTATCTTTCGACAGTTATGACTGAACTTATCAAACTACTCACGACTCAATTATAAAACTAAATTATATCAGACAAAACAATCAAAGAATCATTCTAAGTAGTTCCATGCTTTTTTTTTATCATTCCCTATTTTGTTTGAAAATAAATCACAAACAACAGTGAGAGAACTAGATGCAAGCATAATATGTTAAAGTGATGCCAAAGTCTTTAGCAGATGTAGAGTGCAAAAGGGGAGTAATAGGCCAATTTAATCATGGACAAAGAAAATTAATTGTAGTTCTCATTTTGTTAAATCTTATAGCTACAATCTAATATGTGTAGATGAGACTGCAGTACAAATGACATTAAAAATAAGGAGCTTACCCGAGTATCATCTGATCCGGATATCAACAATGTACCTTTCGAATTCCAAGCCACCGCATTGACACAGCCAAGGTGGCCCTATTCAGACCAAGAGCAAATCGATACACAGTGAGATCAACAAACAAAAATAGGGTGTATAATAAAGGTTTTAAATCGGGATATTGTTAACAAGTGTATCGTATGTAGCAAAAATTGTGATTGTGCTGCGGTTGTGGTGGTCCAAAAGGCTAGATGTTGCATCTAAGATCACAATTGCAGACCGTTTTCAGAAAAACACTAAATATATAGTACAACGATTTGTCAAAGACAAGATAAGTATAAAAGGATTATATGCCTTTACCTTTACGATCACTTGATGCACTTCAAAATTTACATTTTTTTTTTTTGTGCATCCCTTCAAATATTCAATATTCTGTAAACTGTAAACATGCGTAATATAAAAATGCAAAAATGCTCGAATAGCCTAAACCTAAACGCAGGTTTCGAGGTAAAACAAGAAATCAATATGAAGAAGATAGAAACACCCAATTTCCCATTACTTACTTAAAGTGCCAACAAAAACACACACAAAATCATTCATGCACATGATCGAATAACATTTTGAGAGAATGTTCATAGGGACGCTATTCCAATTCTCTGATTCCATGCACACATATGACAGAGAGTACAACGATGCTGGAGTAAAATAAGGTACGTTACCAACCTCTAACTCTCTCTCTTGAGAAAGCCTCCGGATGAGAGAGGAATGAGTCTGCAAAGTGTGATTAACATCCTAAAGAGAACAAGAGGAACATTCACAGGTCAAAAATCGCAAGACACGGAACGAAAATCAGAAGCACGGCTTCCATTGAAAAAAATCGCCATGCACGAGATTGAGAATCGAATTGGCAAGATTCTTAATCCCGTAGTATGAAGATGGTTTGGATTCGAGGAAGAGAGAAGAGGAAGAAGAATACCAGTGGCGAGTTGAGATATCGAGAGTCAAGAATCGCGTGAATGTTGCCATCGCGGAACGGGACGGAATCCATGGCATAAGGCGGTGTTTGGCTGCGGTGAGAGAAAGTCAGAGCAATAAATTAGTCCCTCACTGGGTCACTCCACGGCCGTGGCGTGAATGTCATCAATTGGAGCTCATGCGGTTACACTCACAATCCTTCCAAACACTTCTTTTCTCTTCTCTTTCAGGTTTCTTTTTATTTCATATATATATATTTATTGATATATTATTTATACTACAGGTCTCGAATGAAAAGAAAGTGTATCAACAGTGTCAGCATAAATAAATAAATAATGGTAATTTTTTTATTTATTAAATTATAAAATAGAAAAAATAGGAGGAGAACGAGGTTTGTTTGGGTAGATGAAAGAGTGAAGTGTTGCGTGATATGTAAGCACCCTTCATCGTGTTGGTGGCGAGGGATGATTGGCTCCTATTGTGTTCTGAATTTGCTGGAACCGTACTTCTTACATAGCCAATGCGCACCTTCCGCACTTTAACGTAAATCGGTCGGAAATTAAAACTCAGTGACATTTTCCTTTGTTCGAGAATTTAATTTTCAGATATATATTTTTTATTTAACAAAATCTTCATATTTAAAATTATAACAATTAAAATTATTGGTACAGGTAAAGATGCATACGTTAATGTTATTTTTTTATGATAAAAAAATATTATTATTATTATTATAAAGTAAATAAAAATTATTTTTATGATTTTATTATACATTATTTAAATTTAAAAAGAAATTAAATTAAAGATATTAATCTTTAAAAAAAGTACATCAAAAAGTAAATTTCATAAAATAATTATTTTAATTTTAAAATTATTAAAAAATAAAAAAATAAAAAATTACACAAAAATGTAAAATCTCTAACATAAAATTATAAATATCAAGAAAAAAAAAAGTAATTTCAGTTTTATTTTGACTTACACTTGGTAGAACTAGATCAGCTACAGAATGTATGATAAATGAATACAATATGGTGTACTCTAGTTAAATATTTCAAGCTTTATTTATTGATATTTTTTATTTATTTTCTTTTTAAGTTTTATTACTTTAAGACATTTTTGTACCGTATATTATAATACAAAATTTTATAAAAACCACCTTCTAATTAATATTTTATCAGATATATTTGGCTGTTAATAAAAATACATGTTTCGAGGAAAAAAGATGGTAATAGAACTTTTAATATAATAGAACTAAAGTGATGAATAAAAACTTTTAGCTCTAGCGTGAATTTGAAAATAAGTTTGTGATCTGTTTTAGGCCTATAGAATATTAGGATGATTTTAATAAAGTTTAATAGTATTTTTTGTTTTAATATTATGATTTTTAATGTAATTTTTATATTTTTAAAAAAGTTTAATGAAGTTTTTAAATTTTTATATGTTACAACAAATTCCCAGGAACCATTAACATCAAATAGATCTGACCTAGGCAAGATTGAAATTCCAAAATAGAGGGGGGTGTAGGCATAAATTAATAGGATTCAAAAAGCAATGGCCTAAAAAATTAGAGAATGAGAGAATAACATGAATCTCAATCAAAATCATTACTTCTTGCACCTTGTTTTCTTTCGGTTACCCCATAGGTTCCCCGAAATTATTGTTTTACCCTTATGCAAAAATTTAATAAAAACCTAAAATTTCTCCATCTGCACTCCGTTCTCATTCCTCTGCACTTGCGCCATTGTCACTGTGACTCACTCTTTCACCCTCCTTCACCTCACCTCCATCAGCAGTGTGTCAAAAGCTTTTGAAGACTCATTTGTTGGTTTTTTGTTCTTGCATGGAAGTTGCATCATGTTGGATCGATTGAAAAGTCTAGTGTTGAATTTTTCTTTTTCAGATGTGCCATTGGGTATGGTGGTTCCGGAATGGGTGTTCGAAATTACATTCTAAATTATAAAAATCAAAATATATTTTTTAAATGCATTCTAAATTTTACAAACTAAAATATAAATTTGTATTTTAATTTTATAATTCAAGATACTAAAATATAACAGTTTTTCTTTACAAATGATATACTCTGAAGGATTTCAGGAATTGCACGACCAAAACTTAAATAGAGAAACAGAAAACAATTAACAAAAAGAATGCAACACAAACCACACAAACATACACCTCCCACCACCACCAACCGGTACTACTACACAAACAAACCAGATCACACTTCATTTTATTAGGGCTATTTTTGGTATTTCAGAAATTATGGGATGCAGGAACAAAACATAGGGTGCAGGAAGCAATGACCCTTAATTATGTTACCATGATCACCCAGCATTATGTAGATTAAGTTTGAGTAGAAGATCACCAAAACTAAGAAATCTTTCGACAAAAATAATATTAGGTTTAATTAATTTTTTGAATCCATTGGAATGATCCCATTTATTATATAACTTTTGGATATCGATATTGTGACTCTCATTATTTGAATCTTATTTTTTATTCCTTAACATGGCTTAGCATGAAGTATGAACCAATGATTAATGTATCACTATCTTACTCCTTGATGTGATTTAGTATGGACCAATGATTAATATATCATTATCTTTTGTTTTAAAAGAATTAATGACTCACACTAAATCACGTCAGAAAATAAATAATGAGAGTTAAAAAATGGGAATCATAGTATAATATTCCAAAACTGTTATAAAAATGTAACGTAATATATATCATCTAAAATATATTGACATTTTACAAAATACAATAATACATATAATATAACATCTTTCAAAGTAAAATATCTTTCTTCTTTTTTTACGTGAATTTTTGGATGTTGTTGTGCAGGTTTAATGTTTAATATTATATGTATTTGATATAACAAGAGTAGTAACGTCCACCATTGATTAACTTTTTATCCATATTAATGTTTATTTCTACATTCTCACTAGTTCAATCTAATATTGTGGTGAAAATCAATTTGTATTGTGACAGAAGTCGGATGTACCAAGTCACAATCGAAACATGACATTTGAATTACACATTGACTAATAGTTATAATTTTTTACCAAATAATCAACACTCGATCTAATAATTGATATCAAAGTCATGGTCATGAATTTAATTCCCAGCAGATAATTGTTGAGGGGGCTAAAGAATTAATGTAGAACTTATTCAATAACTCAAATATTTGTTTTTTTGTCTAATTATATTTGACATACGTTAATAATTGAAATTAAGATAAATATGATGGAAGAGATGACAAGATTAATTGTTATATTTTACAAAAACTTTTAAATATAAAAAATTGGCAACAAAGTTATGATAATATTGCGTTTTATTTAAATGAATAATATAATCAAATTAAATAAACAAAACAAAATATGAAGAAGGATAAATATAAATTAGTTATATTATTTTATTTATTTTAATGATATATTATAAAAATATAAGTAATTATTGATGGGAAGTTGAGTTTTTGGATGCTCGGATTGTCGACATAGTTGTTTTTTTGTTTATTTTTAAGTTTGACGACAAGAACATATCTTTGGCCGACAATACTCCATCTGAGATATTTTTTGGTGGTTAGATTGGGAAGACAATACTTCATTTTTGGTGGTTTCATATGTAATATTTTTAATCATATTTTTATAATATATTTTATTTTGATTGGTGTGCTATGATTTTTTTTTTTTATTTAGTTGTGTCATATATGTGTGTGTGAAAGTCTATACATTATAGCTTATAAACATAAAGCACACATGTTTGTCAAAATATTCTTATAAGTCTCTTAATTTGATACAAGATTAGATTTTGACACTTGTGAGTGTTTTTCTTCTATGAATTTATTGTTTAAAGGATGGATAAACCTTATCTGCTTTAAGATTAGAGTTGATTTGTGCATAATAATTTGAAAAAGAATAAAATACTCTCATCATTACATGAATTAAGAAACAGGAGAAAAAGACATTTTAACAATATATATTTAGCCAAATACAGTTCGATTTTTTTAAAATCCAACTTAAAAATTATGTTTTTACTAAGTAATAATAATAATAATATTATTATTAATTATATTCTTAATAATAATAATTTTAAAACTAATAATACTAAACTAATAATAATAATTATATTTTATTTTATATTAATTTTAATCATAGGTAAAACTATAATTTAAGAATTTTTTCTATCAAAGCATTATTTTATATTTATCACAACTATCAAATAATTCAAAAAATAAATTATATGTTATAAATTGACTTTATTTATAGTCTATGACAGAATTCAAACATTCTTATATTGTTGAAAGACAAATTAGACAATTATTATAAAACAAATCAAGGCCAGAAAACCCTGATGTGTGATGATAAAGTAGTGAAGGAATAAAAGTATGTTTGAAGGAGGGAAGATGATTTTCATAATAAATAGAAAGAAAGAGAGAATATAAATGTGTGATAAGTGATGAGAATGGTGTATTGTACATTCCCTTTCATTATCTTTTTAGAGTTTTATTCGATTCCCTTCCCACTAACCATCCAATGGAGACTTTACATAGAATGTGAAGCACGCCTTCTTCTCTTCAAATGTGATGGATCAAAGTATTCAGACCAACAATGTCTTTTAACAAAAAGTATTTTCTTGTTCTGTCCGCAAATCAAAATCCATGCATTTTCCATTCCCGCGCTTTTCTATCACCAACATGTGCCTTCCTATCCACCTAATCTTCACTCTTCCCAGTAAAAGGTTTTTCTTTTCAATATTTATGGGTTTAATTTAATTTGATTTTTTTTTTCTTGTCTTATATTCAGTCTCATTTTATTTTAAAAAAAAAATTGAGATAGTTCCTTCTGTTAAAATTAATGTTAACATCATTTAAAAATATCATGTATCACTTCAAATCCTCCTTTTTTTTTTCCTTATCAAACTCATAACTTTTTATGCCACAACCACATCGCCGTTAGAGGAATGGGTGCCCTTAGTGGGGGCATGGAAATCGTAATATGAGGTCAGAACGAAACCTTTTGAGCGTGTGAGGATGATGGTACAGGTCGAGCAGGGGTTTGGGTGCATTGCGATTGGTTCAGTAGGTTGGAGAAGGAAAGAAGGTAGGGGTTGACACATATTTAGAGTATGGGTGCAAACTTCATCTTATAATTTTACAAGCTGATTTTGTAAGGTTGAATCAGACTTAAAATTCAATTCTTAATATGGTACCACATGATTCTTAGAATTTATCCTAACGAGGTTTGTAAGGCATATTGTTCCATCTGTTATGAAGCTGTTGTTAGACTATCTATTAATATTAAGTTTCACGTTCGAGATATATATACCTTATTACGTGAGATGTGTTGGAAATCTCACATCGACCAAAGATAAAGTCATTTTAAAATATATAAGTGATTTATAATATTGAGTTAGATTTAAAATTCACTGGTTTCGTGTGTAGGGCCTGGGAGAGGAGGAAGAGGTGGATGGCTATGGCTGTCATTAGGGTTATGGTGGCGAGAATTGTAATGGTGATTTAATCAAAGTGAAGTTCAACGTCGTGAGGTTGAAGTGAAAGGAGGAGGTGAGAGTTTGTGGTGATTAAAGGCGTGTGAGGAGGAGCAGGACTCAAGACGGGATTGGGTCGTCGTAGAAGGGTTAAAGAGAAAAGAGAATTTGGATTGATACACAATTTAGATTGATATTAACACCTTTCAAATAAGATTAACATCAATTACGTAACGAAAACTTTTTAAATAAAATTGATGATAAAATTTTTTTCAATGATTACATTAACTTTACCTCACAAATATTAACGCCAGAGAAAACCTATTAAGCCTTTCCTTGTTCTTGAAATATATTACTAGCACGAGAAAATCAATTCATCCTTTCAAACTCAAAAACCATGCAGTCCATTTGGAAATTTCCAGTGCACACGTGTCAAGTTATAAATTAATTATTGACCAGGGACACCCCCAAACAATGCACCAAAACAAAAACTTAGAATCTGTCATCCAAAACAAAGAAAGGAAAAAAAAAACATGTGCATTGCATTTCAACGAGTTTCACGTTAACAACTTTTAAAACATAAAAATGTAAATACAAAATAAAATTATTTTTCCGGTGACTTAAAATTAATCTGTAAGAATTTTCTCATGCTTTCTTTAGTTATTCCTATCTTGTACCTAACTAATTTTAATTAAGAGCTTAATTTCAATTTTATTTATACGTTTTCTTTTAAATCCTCAAACAAACAAAAAATAAATAAAAATGTTGCTCGAAGCAAATCCAGATTCAAAAACACTGTACAAGATTCTTTCTTTTCTTTTGTTTGATACTTCTCACCCATGCATGACTCATGACTATTCATTCATCACAACCCTCTGTCTCTCTCTCACGCACACATGAATGCACTCTTCTCCCTAATAATTCAACCCTGTGGTCCCTCCCTACCCCTTTATCACCATGGAGCAGGGCATAAATTCTCATCACCATAAGAATCATCCAAATAAGAATAATAATTACACGACCAACAACAGTAGCAATATTTTAAAGTTTTTTCCTAACAATGATGCAAAAAAGTATTCATTTCCAATGTGTTTTTCTCCATATTTTTTAAGAGAAACTCTTCACCACTTCCTTACTTGGTTGACAAGGCCGACAACACTTTGTCATACCATAAATGCTTGCATGCGACGTAAATACAAGAAAAAAGACAACAGTAACACCATCCATAATAAATAACATGCAAGAAAGAGATACACGAATGATCCAATCCTCTTCAAGTATACACCAATTACGATACACACAATGCAACCCCATAAATGTACTAAACACAACTCAAAACAAATATCTGTTTCATACACTGCTGCAACTATCATGTGGAGACTTGTGAACCAGTTTCCTCCATCTCTCACTGCCACTGAAAATTTTCTTCATTTGATTACAACCTACAAAGGATTAATCGTGACAAGGATACAAAAAGAGGAAGCAGGTTTTGGGCCCCATATCGGCATGCACTTGTTTTATGGAGACTTATTTGGAACAACCAATAACCACCCTTCTCATTCAATGATGCAAAATGCTTCACTTACCATGCTCTGGTGTGAGTGCTACTTTTCTCTTAGACTAAGACACGGACTAATGATTCAGAGTCCCTTTATTTTATTGCGCTTGCTACACTGAACACACTTCCCTCTTTCCTTGCACGATGCCTAATGTTGTAGTAGATTACACTCACTACATGAATGGTCTTTACAAGACAGATATGCTTAGTATTTCAAACTTCATACGTTGTAACAGAACCAATGCTGTAAAGTACTATACTTAGTAATAGACAAATGAAATGTCTGGGAAAGAATTTTCCAACTTACAAGGCATCAAGTCCGAATGCCTGAGCCTTCTGTTTCAATGATTTCAAGCTGCGTATTGCATCATCGAGGAGCATAACCGGGCCTTTATCTTTCCCTCCAGGAATTATGCTCTGCAGAATGCTGAGAACATCTTGAATCTTCTCCTTTTTCATCTTCTTATTGCTAGACAAGGATCCACCATTGTTGTTACTCGAACATCTTGATTCTGAGTCATCACATGTGGCCGAAGATTTGTTCATATTCTGAGAACTTGCAGTATCAGTGAGCTGTATGTCTTCACAATAACCATCCAATAGCTTCCTCTTCTTGGTTTTCTTTGCAGAGCTTGCAACTTCATTCACAGTTTCATCCCTAGAGGTTTTGCAGTCATCATGAGTGGTCATTGTGCTAGGAGAGTGCCCAGTGCTTGTAACTTCATCATCATCATCATCATCATCGTCATCGTCATGGGAAGAATAGTCATCACTGTCTGAGTAAAGCAATGCATTAATTTCTTCTGTGTCTTCATGCATCTCGCTTTCAATGCTAGTTTCATGATTCTCATGAACCTTGTCAGCCAAAGTTGGCTCACTCATACGATTCAAATTCAAATTTCTTCTAAAACAAGGTTCATCACCCCTCCAATTGTTACCACCATGTAGTTTTGAATGCCAAGAAGCAAGGCACTCGCAGGGACTCCCAAACCTAGAACTATAAACAACAGTTTTTTGACCAGCAGTCTTGTCAATGACAAGAAATTGTTTCCGTGGCGAGCTAGACTCGCCAAATGGAGCAATTTTGTCCCCAAAACCTTTCACATGGTCAACAGGGGTTTTTCCCTCAACAGTGAAGCTCGGAGCAGGTGTAAATTCTTGTCGAAAGCGAGGCAAACAATAAAACCAACCACGCGGATCACTGGAACATCCTAACTGCATACGAGGTTGTAGTGCAGAGGATGCAAAAGCTGGCATTGTCTCATATGCAGAAATCATATTCACGCCTGGGTTCATGGCTGCAGAAACACCACCTAGCTTCCCTACATCAAGGGGATTCAAATTTGGTGATTGCCATCCTAATTGCAGATTTGGTATCCAGGTTCCACAATCTTCTTTCATTTTATCAGAACAATCACCTAACATTTACGATATACCATAAAAATCAATACAATTAAACGACATACAATACAAGACATATTTTTAATGAATGAACAACAACGATGTAAAACATACCTGAAGAAAAAACGATTTCAACTCGAGAGCTATTTGTTACAAAAGATACTCTGTTTCACGAACAAGGAAAAAACTAAAAGAACCAGCTTAACCCACCCAAACGGAGCAAGGCAAATTACGTGACAGGTTTGAGCAAATGACGGAAATATTCAGCCTGAACAATAGCCAAACACATAAGTTAACAGTCATTAACATGTTTCTTGGCAGATCATGGCATGTGCAAAATAAAACTAAAATGTTGGCCATCATTACACAGAGGTGGATATCACATACCTGGCATTCTCTGAGAGGTTGAAAACATGCTATAACTCTAACTATAATGGTGGAGTTCCCGGCAATTCCACTTTCATGTTTCAATGCCCGAAATCTCGTTTGACTCGCTGCTTGGCACACCATAACTACTTTCCAACCCTCTTCAATTCAAAATGCAAGAACCACACTTTTGCTGACAACAATTAGTCTGATCAACTCCACCCAGTGCAACAGGTTTCGAATTTGATTAAACAAATAAACTATGCCCAAATCACTAAACAAACACCAACAACTAAATACTCCTAGAAAAGGAATGAAAAGGGAATTTTAGGCTAATTTTTGTTTCGAAAATTTTGCTAATGCTACCGTTTAGCTGATCTGACGGAAGTAGCAAGAAAGAAAAACAAAGAAATTGGATCCCATGAAAACTGCTCAAAGAGAATATGGGGAGAGTTTAGATCGCACCACACAAAATTACAGAATCACTTTACAGTACAGATTCAACGAAATCCCTTTGCGAAACACATCAACAGAAAGACTAAGCCACCACGGCATGCTGTTGTGTCCTTACCCACACAGAGATAAAGTCTCCCCTTCAACCCAACCTCGCTCACAAACCTGCAACAACATAATTTTCACATCAAAAACCGTTCACCGATTTCTCGATTCAACATAGTAAAAACAAACCACCAAAAAGTTTTAAACTTCCAAGGAATCCTGAATCCTACGGAAGTGGGACTCGGTTCAATCCACGCAGTAAGTTTCCATTATTGAACTAAAGTTTTTCCTTTTGAATTAAGAAAAAAAAAACCTTAAAATTCACAAACACTAAACTTGAAAAAGAAAAGTAACCCAAAAATAATCCTTGTCCTGGAAAAAATATATACAATTCCAGAAGAATTGGCAACAAACAATTGTTCTAGGAAAGGGAAACAAAAGCACAGGGTATGCATAAAATGAAAAACTTACTTAGAATAGAGAGAAGCGATAAGAGAGTGAAAGAAGAGTTGAATGAAGAAACTGAGAAATTAGAGAGAGAAGAAGAGTGAAAAGGGTTAAAGAGTGGGTGAGGAAGGACAAAGAAGAGAGGAACAAGCGTGAATGGGTACAGTCAAAGTGGAAAGTGGATGTGGAAACTCCAACCCACAAGGTAGCACGGGAGTTGAATTATATAGAGCATGCATTGACATATGTGCCCTCGATTGAACTGCATCAAATAATTAACTATTAAATTAATAATAGAAAGCCAAAAGAGGCAAAAGAAAAAATTATGAGAAGAAGAAAAGAATTGTGTCTGTGTGTGGTGGATTGATATTGATTCATACCTGCGTGCGTGAGGGGTGAGAAGTGCACGCAAGGTATCAAGTTTACAATGATGAATAATCACAGTAACTTCAATTTAATTCAAGCTTTGTTGAAGAATGAAGATGAAAGAAAAGTGCCAGTGTGAAAGGGTGGGTGGTTCTATCATGCTGTGACCATGTGAAGAATTGTTTTGGTTGGTTACGGAGTCAATTGATCCATGTGTGTTCTTCTTCACGAATGGATTTTTTTTTTTTTCACTCCATCAATCCAGAACTCTATAATCTGTGTTCAATATACATAAAAAGCAAAACTTGCAAGATAATTTTATTTTGTTCCATCAAAATCATCTCAACATAAATATCAGTGAACAAAACTTTAACTAATGTTGCATATTTTTGTTGGTGGAAGGAATAGACTGTGTTGTTGACCTCCAAAAAACATGACTCTCCACCTTAAAATATCCTGACATGTGCAATAGTTTGAGGTTGGTTTTATTCAACCGTCGGCATCCTCTGCATCATGCATTGGACCATTGACAAAATGCACATAAAGTTAACAGTTCTTAATCAATTCGACATTTGAGCCCATTGTCCATGCCAACACCAATGTTATATTTAGAAAACCTTCATGGTTCAAAATGTGACATATTCTGTTCCTGGAATAAACAGAGACATAATGGCATGAATCTCGATATCTATATATATATATATATATATATATATATATATATATATATATATATATATATA
>Ga0209589_1000852_pt1 | contig 46276 bp, 19 predicted proteins | sample CowpeawhiteBW_FD_187525 | JGI IMG/M metagenome (GOLD analysis project Ga0209589, IMG submission 187525) | Root nodule microbial communities of legume samples collected from California USA - Cow pea white BW (SPAdes) (version 2) | ecosystem: Host-associated > Plants > Roots > Nodule | place: USA...
TATATATATATCCAAGACTATTTACCGGTGTCCGACTTCCATCAAGCATGTAAGGGAAAGCTTCTCTGGTTATGCTGACATTTGCAGCTTTTGTTGCTGATTGATCTTGAATGAAGGGGTGCTGGTCTAGTAACATTTGGGCCGTCGGGCGAGCCGATGGGTCTCTTTGTAAGCATAACTTGATGAAATTCTTTGCATCATTGGAGAGATGCTCAGGGATTTCAGGCATATCTTTGCTGTTCCCAATTTTAAATATGGCAGCTACCTGTTCAATCCATAACGAAAACAATTTTAGCCATTCATACTAATCAAACAGAATCATACAAGGCTAGTTCTGAAATATCCATTATCTTACCCCTTCATACTGATTCCATGGAGGTTTAGATGTTGCCATTTCAATAATTGTGCATCCCAAGCTCCATATATCAACCGGAAGACTATAGCCATTTGTATTCATCACAACCTGAAAGGGAAATATCATATAAAGTAGTTAAGGCGAGAAAGAAGGGAAAATATGCTGACTTCAAAAGAAATTTTAACATTGCAGAAGAGTAGCAAAAACAACTTATTACCTCAGGTGCCATCCAGTATGGACTTCCTTTGAATGAAAGCATCGAGGCAGAAGAATTTATCTGGTCAGAACCATAAAATGTAAGAGACAGTGCATTAGAAATGAATAAAGCATACAAAATCATTTTTCAAGCTCTCTAGATTATATTTCCTTTGTAGCAGTAAAATCTAATAGAAAATTATAAAACACTTCAGAGAAACAGAATTTGTGTTCAAGGGAGTGGATGCATTGTGTAAGGGTGAGATTCGTTCGTGTGGTGCTATGCCAACTCTCCTGCTCAATTCTAGAGACTGGGAGTGCACAAATGTGAGATGGAGCATGCACATCCAAGAGAGAGAAGATGTCTCAGCTACTAGGAATCAGTAGACTTGCTACTTTTGACCTTGAGCATGCAAAATAATTTTAAGTAACAACTTTCACCTAATTTTACTATCACATGCATAGTTAATTATTTTTCTGACAAAACAGTAGATGCAGTTTACTTTTGAAGTGAGCTAGAACCAATTTGTTGTTGACAGGATAAGATGAACATACATGTTTAGCCATTCCAAAGTCGGCCAATTTAATTTCACCATTAGGATCAACTAGTATGTTTGCCCCTTTAATATCCCTGCCAAAAGGAAACTAAGCTGATAATATGAAAGAATAAAGAAGCTTAAACGCAATATTACAAATTCAGTAGGAATAGCCGATTACCTGTGTACGGTATTTCTTGCATGCAGATAGGCAAGTCCAGAGACAATCTGCCTGGTATAATTTTGAATAACAGGCTCCGTAAATGGACCATACTCCTGAAGTAATTTCTGGATGGAACCACCAGAGACAAATTCCAAATATACGGAAAGTGATTCTTCTACCTGAAAACGGAAAATCTATTAGTTGCATACATGTCGGTGAAATTCTTCACTTTTTCTTTTCTGAGTGCACACAGGAGTATTGGGTATATACATGTTTAAAATGGTTTTAAACTGTGAGTATAGTAGCCTACCAGTTCACTCCCATAGTATTGAACAATATTAGGGTGTGAAAGCTGATTTAGCAAATTTATCTCCTGCAATCAAATAGAGAATTTGTTACAACCTAGTGGACTATAAATAATATAATAATTAGACATATCAAAGCAAACACGAACACAACAGTGAAAAAGCTGCAAAATTGCTATATAACGTGTTAGAGCATCATGTTTAAATCTAGATAAAACATCAGATTACCTGATTAAGTTGTTTGAGGCACTCTCTTGATGTTTGATCATCAGATACAACCTTGACTTCTTTTATTGCACACATCTGTCCATTTTCACTGTCAAACGTAGGAAGTGGAATATAAATTGTTTCAGTAATTTGTACAGAATATGGACATTGGGGCAGAGAGTATGCATTCCAAAGGATCAATGATGAAATAACTTCTAAATATAGTAGCACAGTAATTGTAAATTTGAAAATCAAAGAAATAACAAATTCGTAATTTATTTATTATACTTTAAACTAAGCCATTAATTTCTCAATCCGTGGTAATAACTCTGTTTTGATTATTGGTACAAACATAGGGTAGCAAAACCAAAAATTCAAACACTGCAAATTATGCATGCCACAAAGCTGTTTCAGGTTAACCCAAAAGAGTATTGACGGTAAATTTCCTTTATTTGAAGGCTAAAAAATAATAAAGTTATTTACCTATTGAATCCCAGATACACATGCCCAAATGTTCCTCGTCCAAGAAGCTTTCCTTTTCTCCACTTGGACACATTGCTGGTGGCATTTTCCAACAGTCCATTTGGCCGTGTGATGGAATTGGAAAGCACAGAAGAAGGACTAGTTGGAGAACCAGGAGGAAGAGGCAACGGATGACATTCACTCCTTCCCTCGTCTTGCCTCCCCGTAGGAGAGTCAAGACTCAAAGCATGCAACCTTGGATGAAGCGGTGAGGTAGGACTAGTAGGTCCTCTTGACCCAGGACCAGGACTTTTTGACCTCACATTGAACCTCACCTCATCTTGTCCTCTGCACAATAAACAAAACATGAATTAGTTCAGCACCAGATTAGAAAAACACCATCCTAAACACTCCATATTCTCTCTGTTCCTCACACCATCAGCACGAAGAATCACAGACTACAATCTCAACCATTTGTCAAAGCCACATGGCTTACAATTCCTAACAACAAAGGTTTTCTAAATCGGTTTGTCGCAGTGATTTCATCCTCTAAGTTATGGGCTCTTTAAAACGGTATCAGCTTCATCTGTCGGCTATTTCCTACTCTGTCAAAGATTAGGACAAAAGTTGTAAACTATGATCACAACCATGATCCTAATATTGCAATAAAGTTCAGATAAATGCGACTGATACGACTACAATTGAGACACTGAAAAGCCTTAAAGTTGCAACTGAAACCGCGATCTCGACCACAATTTAAACCCCCCATAATAACTAGGAAGTTCAAAAATAGAAATAAGGCAGAGGGGGATCCAGTAGATAACTTTCTATCTTTGAACAAAATTTACCATACGTATATACACACGCATAAAGAACGAATAGTCACTTTTCAATCACAACCAAGAAAGAAAAGAAACAATCGTTAACAAAAATAACCAGCAATTTTATTTATTCCAATTTTAAAATAAAATAAAAAAGCAAAAGGCAGAGGAGAGAGAAAGGAAAGGGAATGGATCAGTAATCAGTAATCAGTGTACTTTATGCAATCAATGATGGGAAATGGTTACAGCACTACCACTCCTACCAAACACGGTGTCGAAAACCGAGGAAGGAAAGGAATCAGAAGCGGAAAAACCTGTTGGCATTAACGTGAGGCGAAATTGGGTGATCGTCGAAGGAGGTGGAGGAGCTGACGCTGGAACCCGACATCGAGAGAGATCCAAACGTTTGAATTTGATCGCTGTGACTGTGCGTGGGACGAGGCAACGGAACCCCTTTCAGCTTGTCGTCGAAGCTCTTCGGCTTCTTCTTGTCCCTCTTACTCTTGCTGACGTCACCCCTCCTAACGGCCACCGGAGATTTCAAGAAACTCAACTGAAAGCCGCCACGTGGCTCTTCCTCTTCCTCCTCCTCGGCCTCCTCGTGCTCCTCCTTGCTCTTGCTCCACTTCCTACTCCACCACGCCGGCATTCTAATCACGTTCCCAGATTTCTCAGAGAAAAGAAGGGTTTTTGTGCGATGATTTGTGAGTTATCAATAGAAGAACCAGAGAAAGGAGACACACCCGGTGGAGGTGGTGGTGGTGGTTGGATTAGAACAAGAAAGAGAATAGAAAATTAGAGTAATTATTAAGTGAGTGGATGCCATAAACGACCGTGTTTTGGTTTAAGTATAACCCGTGTGAGGTTTGGTTTGGTTTGGTGGAGGTAGTGTTATTGTTTCTTTCTTTCGTTGTTTGTTATTATCTCGACATACAGGGACCAGTTTCAGTTCAGTTCAGTAACATCAAATAAATTACATTTACTCACATATATATATATTTTCTTTATATGTCTGCATTTTCATTCTCACTATATTATTTCATTAAATTTAATTTAATATTTTATATTTCTATTGTAGTAACTCAAAATTAATTTATTTGTTTATTGAAGCAAAAGAAGAACAAGTTGGTATCAAATGGATTTGGATGGGGACAAATTAGGGGAGGTTGGATTTGGTATTGGTGTGAGTTTTGTTTATTTGTTTTGTTTGTTTTATTATGAAGGGGTTATGTTTCTCTTTATTTTATTTATTTATTTGATTTTCTTTGAAAGATCCAATCATAAAGTGCGAGTTGGCCATGAGAGATGTACACATATTTCATCTCACTCTCTCACTCACTTTAATGTGACAAATGTCTATGTACATGTAGTGTATCAAACACTCCATACCTTATTATTATTCAACTTTTAACCTTCATTTTTCGTCATTATTACAAACCAAGAACATGAAGCTCTACTACTATTTTTTATGTCTTATAAAGAAAAATATTTTTTTTTCCTAATTAACATTATGGGTAATTTTTGTTTAGAAGAATCGGAAATGTTTTTATGAGTGAGTGTGGTCTATTTTTGGAATATAATACATCCTCCTTGAGCGAAAAAAACGAAATGGAAAAGTCCGATTTTTATTCCAAAGAAAAAAAGTAGGATCTTTCTCTGAGAAACACATGTGGTAGCATTCGTGTCATCCCATGCACGTAACGTGAAACTAATTTAATAAAATATTATTTTGTTTAATAAAACTTTAAAAAGAAACAACACTTTAGATGTTACCCATGATGCCGCCTCAGACATATGGATAGCGTGATTGAAATCTCCAAGATTCATCTTTTGTGGAATGGGCGTTATTTATTCGGGAAAAAGTATGTAATACGTTGAAACAAATATTTATTCACAAAATATTTAATACCTTTAAAATTGCATAAAATTTTATATATTTTGTTCACTCAGTGAATTTATTAACATTAATAGTTAAATTATTTCTAGACGCACTACTAAGTTAGAGAAATTTTTTTATGAACATTAAAAAATTTTGGTTTTTTTCTCTAATAATCCGTTTAATCCCTTTTTGGTCGGAGGAAATTAATCGAAAGGAGAAAAAAGAAGACAACAATGAAAAATAGATGGAAAACGCGTTTAGTTTAAACATATAAAATATAAGGAAAGTAATATTTTTTTTAGTGAATTAAACATTTACATTTTTTACAAATATTTGTTTTAATAAATTTAAAAAATAAATAATCCATCATGTATACTAGTGTCTTGTCTCAAAAATCAAACTTATAATGTTGTTGTGGGCAAGCCACTGGACAAGACACATTGGACACCTATTCTAAATAATCTTGTAACTATTGCAAAATTTCAAAATATATAAATTAAACAATAGCTAAAAAAGACATACCTATCGATGCATTCCAATATTTGTAAATTACGTTTTGCTTTCATTTAAATTTTTAAAAATATTAAATATATTTCCTAAAAAACTTTTTATATCTTTGTTACAAACGGTAACATCCCATTTTTATAAACTACTTAGTATGTTACTTAATACCATAAAGTTTTATGAGTATACTTACTATAGATGAGTTGAATATCATTACAATCCTTAACCTAGTTAATCTTGTATCTCAAAATACATTCTAATTATAAACTCTTAAGTGAGCTAGAAGATTAATTCAACATTCAAAAAAAAAACCAAAAAAAAACTAGTCATCTAAACTGTCACTACTAGTTTCAATGTTCGAGTCCAGTTTGTGCTACTGTTACAATTAGTTCGTATTTTTGTACTCTCGCATAATAAATCTACTTCAATACACTTTTACTCACCTTAGATTAGCATTTCTCCTTGAAAATAACTAATTTAACTTCTACATCACACCAATTTTTCACAAACAATCATACATAAACATAACTCAATTCAATCATCATTACAATTTGTGGTATTAAAAGAAAAACTATATAACAATTTATAAATCACTTCCAGAAAGAAAATATTTCACAAAACTACCGCCCAATACTAATTAACCATCGCACAACACCTGACATTACTTAAGTGTTGCCCAGAGAAAATCTCACAAATGACACAAGAAAAGTAGTGTTTGATGGTATTTAAGCACTGCTAAGTGGTGAGGCCCCCAAGACACCTTGTTTACAAATTTTCGTAATGGCCCCCGACGATGATATTCAATGTCCAACAATAATGCAATAGACACCTTAGTTTAAGGGGTTTTCACATCAATTTAGATGTTTCTCATTTATCTACAATTTACAATATTTTAAATATGAATTCAACATTCTATTTTGCAAACAATATGCCTCATTCATTACTAAATCATCCAAATTGATTCTCCCATCTATACTCTTACAAATCATTATAATTAATAATTCAACCATGTTACATCAAGAAAACTCATCAATCCTAACATGTTCCAAATCACAAATTCTAACCATGATATACATACCACAACAATATCAAGCAAATTCATAAATTTCTCTCCATAAACTTCACATTCTTTATTAACATAACTCTTTATATCATCAAATTCAGATTCTTAATTAATCACAATTCATACCACAATTTTTCTACACTAAATTATAAAGAAAGTAATTTATAAAAAAATTAGCTCCATTTATAAAATCCACCTAACACCGCTCTCCTCCCCTAAGCAAATTTGTATATATATAATCACTTTATCTCCACAACCAGATCAACACTTAAGACATAATTTTATGATCTCCACCGCAAAAAGTTTCATCAAGGAAGAAATGAGAATATACAATCAAGATTACCTAAACAAAATTGACCAAATATTTTAATAGAGTTTTTCGCATGTGTGATTTATGGTAATTGTGAGTTCTCACACGAACAATAATATATGAAAAATGATTTCTAATATATAATCACAAGAACTTAAAAAATATATATACTTAAATTTCAAAGAAATAAAACTAACATATTAAAAAATGTATTTAATGCTTTACAAATTTAGAGATGATCAATACATATTTTATTTGTATATATAATATATAATTAATTAATTTTCTATTTCTCCGATAATTAAGGGTTTGTTCACACAAGTAGACATATTTTTAAATATATCCTCTTAAAAAAAATGCTAAAACAGTTTTACTTTAAAAAATATTAAGGTAAAGAGTAGTTAATTTGAAAATTTTTTGAAAATGAAGTTTGTCTCAATAAAAAACCATTGAATCTTAATTAAAACTAAAATTTCATGTTATTATATAGGGTGCGAGTGTTTTTTTAATACAATTCAGTCTTTTAATGTTCCGACAACTTTATAATGTGGCAATAACCACAGGCTTCTAATACACACAAAAAAAAAAGTACAACAAATTAATGAATTTATAATAACATTTAAAAAACATTGCTAAAACTTAGAACATAAAATTCATGAGTAGTGATATAAAAAAATGTATTGTTTTAGTTTTACGTTCCCACAAATCAACCAAAGTTATAAATTAGTCACTTGCAAGTGTAAACACGTGAAGAAACCATTTGCAAACATAACTAAAGTAACAAGTAATTTCCAATTTTGGAATTTAAACTCATTGAATCCACAATAAAATATTATAAAAAATTAATTAAACTCTGCAAGTACTATAAAAAAATTGTAAGAGAATATACCTAATAAAACCAATAATTAATTATGTGTGAATTGTCATGTATAAACAAGTGACGTGTATGAAGGAATAAAATAACCTAATGGTAGAATAATGCTATTGAGATGTAATGTTTTCGAATTAAATTTGTCAACTTTGGTGTTGCGTTTTGCACACTTTATTTTGATTCTGAAGTTCAAAAGTGTGGGTCTTGATGAGCCTGAACCCACTTGGATTTATAATTTAATCTAATATGTTTTTTTTTTTTGCAAAAGTCAACTATAATGAAGTCAACCCATATCCACTTCAGATCTTAATGTTTGACGTAAAATATGTACCTAAATTAATGCTCTTTTGCACAATATTTCAACTTATGCCAAACTTTTAACATAGTTATTAGTGTTCTTTTTATAATTTTCTTTAATGTTATTTATTATAATGGAATTTTTGGACATCATTCCACTATTAATGTTAACTATTGAGCACTCACTTTGAATAGTGTATTGTGAGGACACATCATCTTTTAAAAAATGGAATAATAATGTGGGCGAATGTTTCACATACTATATTTGAGGATCACAACATATCATTGTCTTTGTTAAGTTATTAACACTTATAAATTTTTTATTAATATATAACAAAATAAAAATAATATTATTGTATAAAAATAAGTATAAATTTAATGAAGAAGAAGGGTGTGATGAGCCATTCTAGTTGTTAAATAGAGAAGTCCTTCACTGCCCTCTACTATATTAGGTTAATCTTTTTCGTTTTGAAAGGAATATGTCTAAAAGGCTAATAAACTTAATGTGATTTTCTTCTTATCACAACAATAGTTACTCTTTAAAAAACTAACCATATTGTGATGTAACAATTTTATAATATGTAAGAAAACATACAACTTTATTCAATAATCTTAAACTCAAATTTATAACCCTTATGCAATTTTAGAACGGAATATTGGACCAGGAAAGATATCAAATCCTTTGATATATATATATATATATATATATATATATATATATATATATATATATATATATATATATATATGAGAAAATATTTATCTATATTAGATATAAAATTAATCGGGTTACTCATTCAATAACTTTTCCATGTAACTTTAATAAATTTAATCATTAAATTTTAAAATATTATCATAATAATATATATAGTTTCACATTTCACAACACTAGTAATTAGTCGTGTGTTGATGAAACACCATATTTGTTAGAATGCTAATATAATTTGTATTGTATAAGAATAAGATCATCTCGACATACAACTAAAGTTACAATACATTGACAAAGATCATACTGGATTAAGTTAACCTAGTATCATTACAGCCCACACTTAAGGATAATAATACACCAATATAACATTATGATATGGTATTTATTGGAGTATCTAAACCTTTCTAAAATAGGAACACATTCCTAAAATAGAGACACCAAATGCAAATCAAGTTCATCGAGGTAATGACCCAAATAATAATGTATATAAAGGTGACATATTATTGGTAAATGTTTACTTTCCGATTAAGACATATACTTAACATCTTAGTCATATCATTGACTTGAGTATCAAAGTCTTATAGCTACCACACCTCAATTTGAGCTCAAGTCCACTCGGACAATGATACAAAAATAAAATCTTGTTTAACATTTTACTCATATACAAGAACACTTTTCTTGGTTTAGGAATAATGATGAATTGTCCGAGGAGGTACAATTTGAACAACTATTAACAAGCAAGATTTCAAAAAACCATACAAAAAAGAGAAGGTTAAAGTCTTGATAAAATATTTCTTGAATCCTTTAACAAGATGTTGAATTTTCTATATGTAATTTTTTTTCCTGTATATGGTCTCTACCCATGACAAAAGTTCATGTTTAAGATACACCGAAATTAAAAAATCGTACTAACTTAGAATATCCTTTATTTTAAAGAAACTCCATGTAATGGTACTGTATTTTATATAAAAAATATCATTAATAGTTTGAATAAATTTGACAGATTTTCTACTTAAAATCTCAGTAAATTTAAAACTTTCATCAAGTTTGATTATAATAATTGGACATAAGTAAACTATATTTTTAAAAAAAAAAAAGCAATGTGTAAATATACAAATAATTAGTTTTCGGGAAAGAATAATAAATCTTGAATTTATAATAAATTGATTGGACTTTGTGACATTGATGGATAAACATTTTATTAAAATGAATTGGGTTGTAAGAATCAATAGGTAAAGGTCAAGTATCTTATTGCACAATTTTTTTACATTATACATATCTCTGGAAAAGTTATTGTAAGGACAGTAAAAATAAGAGATGTAAATGCAATTTAAAAATAATGAAGAGTGTTTCATTGGAATTCAAACAATGAATTCATATTAAATGAACTTTTAGCTCAGTATAACCAATCTGCACATAAATGGGATTGTGCATCAGTATCGATTTGATCTGTTTACTTCTTTTAGAAAAAGAAAACACAAATAAAATATTACATTTTTTAAGAAAAAAAAAAGTACATCAATAAACAGTAAACTATATACAAGTTTTCATATGGAATATTTTTTTGACAATAATAAGCATAATATGGAAGATTGAACATTTAATATTTAAAATATATAAATAAATTAAAATTATAAATAAAATGTGAGCGGTTCATCCTAACTAATCCTAGCCAATGCGAAAATCCAAGAATTGAATTGAGAATAGGAACATGAACATTTCTAATCATTATGTCTACCTTACACAGATATTTATGTATTCACAAATCCAAATTTAATGATAGAAGGTGACATAAAAATTTTATATATATATATATATATATATATATATATATATATATATATATATATATATATATATATATATATATATATATATATATATATGATAACATCTCTGACTTGAAAGGATGAAATCATTCTGAGAAATCAACATAATAAAAATCAAATATGTTAATTAGTGACGCTTATCGACCATCACAAGAAGCTGTACTTACAAGATAAATTAATTAGCATGAAGATAACAAATATGTTGTCATATTCTTATTCAAAAAGATGATAAAATTTCTGGGTGAACTAAAAATCTACGTACCAGAAATCTCAGTTATCAAATTGAACCCTGGTAAAAATCATAGTAATACAAACCATGTGATCCAAATCAAAATACTTCGATGTCACAAGTTGCCAGCCAAAAGGAGAAGAGGAGACCATATACTTGTCATCAAGAACTGCCTTGATCTCATCATGAAACAATGTTGGTGTGGCTGAAATTTTGAGCATACAAGAAAAGGCTCAGAAACCTGCGAAGACTGCTGCTGATTACAACATGTGAGGCCCAAAGGTAACTGTCCAGATTGCATATAGGAACAATTGTGGTATGTGTCATGTGACATATACTTGGGGCACATTAGAATAGGTTGAACAACCTGCAGAATAGATAGTGAAAACATAAGGCTTTTGATCAGGAAGCCTTCTAATAAGTTCCTTGATAAGGAAGCAAATTTTCCAAATGTGCAAATGACTAATATTAATGTGATTATGTTAGAAGGTTAGTCAAATAAAGAGAGAAAAAATCTGAGATCTCCATCATGCTACTAAATACTAAATAAAAGATTATTTAACATAATGTTTAGTCCTAATGCAGAACATGGCACGCTCACATCAAAATTTTGGGCATATGGAACATTACTAAAAAGTTTATTTGCTGCAGCATGAAGCAAACTCATCCAACTTGAAAACAGAAGTGGTTAGCAAATGATGTAGCTAAATCTTAAAGAGTAGAATACACTGTAGAATCAACAAACAATGCTAGAAGATCAATACTTTTTTTAGCTGTCTCACCCTCTGTTTCCCATATTCCAAGAAATGGAATGAGACTGAAGGAAACTAAAAACTAAGGTGTATACATACATTCAAGATCGAACAGTTTTACATATACATCTTCGATGATGCAATGTATGAAGGACAACCAACTAGCAGAATCCTAATATGTGGACTTAGCAACATACAAAACTAAGCTGTAATAAAATGGCTTCTCTCTTATATGACTCCTAAGCAAATAACCAAAATTTTGATTGATAATCTCACTTAGACAATCAACTAAGAAAAATGGCAAAAAGAATCGCAGGTGTGCCATACAGGGATAGGGGTCTCAGTTTTTGCTTCTCCACAGATATTTTCCAGCATGGACTGCAATACAAGGCTAAAGGGTAACTCCCAAGAGATATACACAGTAGTTACTATTAACACAATTTTTCTCTTTTTTAAGGTGTATGTCTAAGTTGTTTACATAAGCTTAACTATCAGCTATGCGGTAAAAAATTGCCATTACTTAAACATAGATACTGTGGAAAGATTGAAAAAGGATTAAACTACTATAACAAACATTCCTTTTCAGTTTATTACACACATATACCTCAACAGTTACATAGCGGTAATTTAGAATATTATTGAAGATAAAATAAACAAAACATGTTACTTAACCTTGTACTTGGCAATCTGTTCGCTGACCTCCCTTATGTCACCTTTGGTGAAAATTAATGCCACATTTCCCTGATTAAGGAAACAAACTTAAACATTAAAACTATCTTCAAAATTGAACGAAATTGCTTCAATTTAACTACTATTATCAAAATTATTATCGAAATTGCTTCAAAATTATTTAAGGAAGCAAAGTTACCACAAGAAGGGGGACAAGGTTAAGGAAGGCCTTGTTGCCAGTCTTCTGGGCATCCAAGATGATAGAGCGTTTCATGAGGGAGTTATTTCCCATCACCACAACTGAATCAGCATGGAGTCCCCTCCGTATGCCCTGAAGCTGGTTTGAACCTACATTGTCAGATGAAACCACCAACACCTGACTGTACTCTCTTAGAAGCTTCAACATCTTTGCATCATAAGCTGCCTTTGCCAGTTTCCCCGCCATTGTTGTTGATCACTATAGCTATAGAAAAATGAGTGGGCACGCGGCGGCGCTTCTCCCGCGGCCTTGCGATTCAATCCCTCCCACTGGTGAGGGAGAATAAGCAGACAAACCACCACGGCAGCACCTCTCTCGGCGGCGCGTCTATTAGCGGCATCAACGTACCCGGTGGTAGTGGCCTCGACCCAGGCCTCTCTGCGAGTCTCTTCGTGAGGGGTGATGGGTGACAGCTCTAGGGTTTTCTTTGGAATTGTTTTTTGGCTGCCTATTCCTGCACCCATATTTTTTTTTCCAGCACCCTAAATACCTCTTAAAAGGTGAAATTCGAAAAAATAAATTATGAGTTCTGTATGTTTTTCATCCTTTTAAGTTTAAATAAAAAAAAAAATTAGTTACTCCAAAATTTGATTCAATTTATTATTTCAAATATTAAATTGCGTGAATTTAATTTTTTAATTCAATTTTGATAAATTCATTTAATATTTAAAATACGTTTTTCAATAAACATTAAAACAAAAATTACTTAAACTCTATAATTTCTTTTAAGCCTGTCTATACACGTAATTTATCGAAAAAAAACGCACCAATTACGTAAAAAGCACACAAATGAATGTATAAAAAAAGTTCCATGTCAAAGTGTTACTTTCCTAAAAGAAAAACACAGAGAAGAGTAGATCTTGAACATGAGATAAAAAACACAACGCTGGTGATAGAGAAAGAAGCTTATAAGTTATTTGGGCCTTGTAAAAATCATAATTTTTTCTTCAAAGATTTCATTTAGATATTATTTTACTACTGTTGTTTTGCCTACATTTGAAAGTTGTATTATCTATCTATAAGGTGCAATGCATGGTGAAGCGCAGAATTTTGGTTTATTTCACCTATTAGGGAAAAAGTTACATAATCGTAAAATAACATCCTAAAAATTTTACCATTGCCTAATATCCATTTCTGAAACTAAGACAGTAAAATCTGACATGGAGCCGAACCATATACCAGTTATTCCTTCCGTCAGAGTTATTCTAAAATTTTCACTATTGCCTACATGGTCTCAGCCAAATGTGACATACATATGTGTAACTACCGCTGTTTTCAGTTTCCAAAACAGCCAGAATAACGTGTCACGTGGTAGTACTCAAGAATTAATTGACTAGCTTCCTTTCACACAGTGGGGACCCCTGCCTGTGACTCATGGACCAAACATGCCACTGCTTGCTTCTCTAAGACCCTAACCAGTAATCTTGGAGTTTAATCTGTTTCGTTATAAGATCCAACTCAATGCTCTTCAGAATTCATGTAATTATCCAACACTATATCGAAGAATTGTTCTTATGTACAGTCTCCATCATAATTGCTGATTTTTTTTTTTGTATGCAGCAATATTCATCTCATCTTCCGTCTAGACTCTGTAACAAGATGACTGAAAAGGATTTAGTTGTCTTATTTATTCTTCTTACCACCAGCCAGAATGCGCTGGATTTGAAGCCCTCGGCTGAAAGCTTGATTGTATAGCAGTCGAGTTTGAAATTCTGAAACAAATGGGAACCAAGCCAATATGGCCACTGGTGCAAAGATAATCACTCCCATGACGTATTCATATCCTTTTGATAACGCTTTTATAGACCCCCACATTCTAATTGCCTTCACCAAGGGCTTGCATGCTTGACCTATCTGCTCGTATACAACACACCAGCCAAATCAGAAAGATGTATTTTTCATTGACAGATAACAGAAAAAGAAATCACGGGAACGTTTTGTTCGGGTCTAGTGTTTGCAGACACAATTAAGGTCAAGTTGTATGTTCAATATCATCAAATGAAAGAAATATACATCAAAACAAGAGGGAATGACTACTAAAAGAAGTACCTGTATAAATGCCCAACCTGTCGGCATAAAGGCTAGGAGGCTCACAAAGATGTCACTAACTGTGAGATTCAGTAGGGCAAACATCAAGACGAGAATGACAACAATTCCAATAAACAGAAACAATTTGAGGAGACGAAACATCAGTTGGAAATCTGCACTGAACGTCTTTCTACCCAAGGATATTATCTGGAGTTTCAGATGCAAAATTGCTACCAATTAATTAATAGAATAATTATTAAGATCAAGCATAAAGAAAAGGCCTCAACTCATAATGAACTGTCCGATCATTGAATACCGACCTTCAAGATGATTATGGCAACTACTACCACTAGCCAGGACAGACCATAAACCTGAGAGAAAAAATGCATGTTAAAGAGTTATTAGCTTATTCTTGTACACACCCGTGCCTTTTATTTCTTTTTCTTTCTTGTTTACCCAGGGAGGGTGATAAACAAATAAATTCTCTTCTGAGCAAGGAACTTCTTCATCTAAAACGTATATTAGAATATAGTATGGTAGGTGTGTGCAGTGACACCCTGAGGAGAAGATAAAAATGTTTGATGTGAAAATATGACGTATAGTTAAATATGAGAGCAAAATTACCGTGATGCTCTTATCAGATCTTGCCACATGAAGATGATATACAATCCCATACTGATAGATAAAGAAACGCAGGGCAAGAATGACCTCACAAATTTTCCCCCAGAGCCCAGTGTGCAGCAGATGCTCCTGTTCCTCATTCCACCACGATTCCCAGCTCTTGTTTGCAGGAACACCAATACCACCCTGACTATTTATCCATTTTGTCCAATCATCCCAATCCTCAACTATCTTCTGCCACTCAAATCCTGATGGATTAAAAAGGAATGGACTGAACAACCACGAACACACTAAAAACCACATCGATAATGAGAGAAGGCCATATGATACTGAATCAGGAGCTGCTGCTCCATAAAGCTTATAACATATAAGCAGCATAGCTAGCTCCATCCCTTTTACAAAGTGACTCCTGGAATACATCCTATAATTTTCCGCAAACCTTTCATGACGAACAACAAAACCACGCCCAGTTGCTCTGTACTTTGCCCCACCATGCAAGAGAGTGCGCCCAAAGTAGTGCATCTTAGTCCCTAGTGAAAAAGTGAAGAAAACGGGTGCTAGCTGCAGCTGCATTATTATGATCTCACTTAGAGCAGTTCTGAATCCTCTCTCAAGTCCAATTTCCATGACCATGGGAAGAGTCATCAGAATACCAATTTGAACAAGGGACTGGGAAGCCATTGCTGCCTTTAATGGATCATCTCCCTTCTTCCTGGCTAACTTAACTATAGCAGCCTCAAGTCCACTCACTGACAGGTAAAATTTGCCATACAGGAAAGCATAAACCGTGAGGGACACTATCTGTGAACAGCCGAAGAAAGCTTTAGTTCTAGATGCGGGAATATAAAGCACACAGGTTAAAACTCCCCAAAGACATTTAATCAAGACAAATTATATAGCTTCCATGTACAAAATGCCAGCTCATAGTGTCAAGTGACCAAATTGTCAGGAAATTTCCATATCCACTTGGATATTATTTTATACGATTATTATGCAAATTATAATAACAGTTTTCCTCAATAAACCTTATTGCTTTCTATAAAGATATTCAGTATTTATTTTGCTTAATCCTGAAGCATTAAGCATTACCATTGAGCTGAAATAAAATCCAATAGTTGTAAAATAAAATGATAGCATTCGGAAAAAGTCAAATCGATGCCCCAGTCGGTAGATATCCCTGCTTAGTGTCTGCTCTCCATTACCACATGCCACTTTTGCTTCAAAAAGAGAGATTTGATTGAGCCCTACATCTCTACCCTTTCCAACTTGGATGTATTCATGATGAGTAACATTTCCACGTCTTAGTGTTGAGTTGAATCCTGTATAGGAAAAGGCATTGATGCAGAGGTAGAAATATCAAATCACTGCCAAAAAACAATGAATCATCAATGTTACCAGCAAATATATCCTCGCTTAGGTTGATGCCACAAGAAGCCTTGCTGAATCCTCCACGAGTAAAATGGAAAATTCTATCAAAAACATCCGGATGCCCATAGTGGAAACGAATCCTACAGAATGTAAAAAAAAAAAAAAATCCATCATGTCAAAAAATGTGTATTCTGTATTGTAAATATTTTAAATCTCTCGCAACAGCGGCTAAACACAGAAAATAAAAATCCAATTGTATTGTCTCCAAAAGAATTAAGGAGGGGAGAAGCAGAAAACTCATCAGTAAGCAAAACTCAGAATAACTATGGTTTGAATAACCTGAGACTAGTTCTAAATATCTTGTATGCATTGCAATCTTAAATTAAAATGCTGCCTTAATTAACCATGTGTTTCTTGGGAATATCCTAATTTATGGAGGTCAACGGTATCATTCGAAACCAAAAAACAAATAAAAACTTACTTTAGCGTTCTAGCAAGAACTCTTTGGCCAATTGTGACAAAGCTAGTTTCTTGATTTGACATAAACCAGGCCAAGGAAGAGACACTGTAACAAGTGATAAAATTAAGTAGTATAGGATCTAAACACGGGAAAGGGTTAAGTAGAAAACAATTCATAACCTTCCAGTGAAAATATGCTCACGAACACCTAATATGGTGGGTGCGCGCAATCCATGATCCTCGTTAAATTCTTCCAAAAGGTTACGCATTTTCAGAGCTTCTTCTAAGTAATTATCCTAGAAGAAAATTCCAATAAACCAATTTTAACAGGACTGACCCATTATGTAATTTGTTTGAGCTTTCACATTTTATAATCTTTTACCTGGTTCATGTCGATAGTCTGAAGAGCTTCCCCTCTAGTAAAAATGATAGCATGGTTTTGGTTTTCTGGCTTTCCTTCTCCTAACTTTGCCGCTCCTGGAAGCTTTATTCGATATATTTCCTTCAAAGATACACAAAAACAATCATTTCTAAGGTACCACTAGTAATTAACCACCTCTTTCAAGACATTAACATGCATTTACTTGGTCAAGATTGTCCACAGCTTTGACCAATACAGAATAATAAACTTTATGCACTTGTCCATCTTCTCTTTCTTCATGTTCATCAATATATGCAACACGCAGTGAGGGATTGCTATAAATAAAGAACCAAATTAGATTTTTAAATTACGCAAACTAAGGGAAAATAAAAGCCAAATATATGCAAATAATTTAAATTTTATTTAACAAAAGAACATACTTAACCATCAGATTCAGGATATCAGTTGCACGGCGATCTCCACTACGCTTCTGATTCCCATAGTTCTGACATGTAGCAATGTATGTGAATTTCATGTCAGCCATAGCCTCTAAATTGTCATATAAGGATCTATGACTCTCTTTTCCTTCCGCAGATGGAACATCAATAGCTTTATAGCCGTCGAGTATCTCTGATCACAAGACAAAATAACATGCTATCATCTTAGCTGATAAAAACTCTTCTTTTTTCTGCCGCCCATGATTAATCTAAGACAAGTCTTTTTAATGGTATAGTAGCAAGAAAATGCTTGTTAAGAGTTGAAGGTATATATAAATAAGAAAAGACTAAGGCCAAATGTCATAAAAAACTATGAAGCGCAAAAACTCTCATAAAAGAAAGGGCTTGATCTTACCATTTTCAGAAGCCATGATTAATAAATATATGACAAGTATTTTTACTAGTATTGTAGCAAGGAAATGCTTGTTTAGAGTTGAATGTGTGTATAAATAAGAAAAGACTAAGGCAAAATGTCAGAAAAAATTATGAATCGCAAAAAATCCCATAAAAGGACTTGATCTTACCTTTTTCAGAAGCCATATCAAGAAATGCCTGGAGCTTTATTGCCCGCCTGTAGTACATCATTCCCCTAACTACATTACAAGAGGAAACAAATCAGTCTACCTGATCCAGCCTAAGGCAAGGGGAAAAGGAGTCAGTATATACCTGTCCTACAAAGAGTTTGTCCTCTTAATGAGGCCCAGTGACGTAGCTGTAATATATTCTCATCTTTCTCCCATACCTCGCTATCTTTCTTACAATCAAGTCGCTCCAAGAAGTTATTCCATTCGTCTGGCAACATTACTAAATTTTAGTCAGTCCATTCTCTATACAATTAAGTTATACTGTGAGCTATTACTAACCAGGGAATATCTTCTGAAGGTAATATATGATTGACACGCCATCTTCATTCTCAAACTCAATGTCATTCTTAGAATATACAGTCTCTTCACTGTAGTATGGAGTTAGGACACTGAAATAAAAGACAAAAAAGGCTATAATACACACGGACAGGACAGCTTCAAAATGCAGCACATTTTGAATTTTATGCATAAAAAAATTGTTCAGAAAAAAATCTTAAATAACTAAAAAAGATGTATTTTGCATCTACTGTATAAGATAGTAATCCTACAATAGTTGAAGTTATCAAATTCCGAAGAAAACATGTCATTTAATTTGAAAAATAAAAACATGCTATTCCTGCAGTTTATAATCTCTGTAAGGCATAACATGGGTATATCTTCGTGGTAATGCAATTAAGGAATCTGTACCACACCTGAATGAGAGCATTTTACGTACTCGAGGAGCACGTGGCATATCCATGAACAATGAATTGCTAAAGAATGCAACCCTTCTTCGTACTTCGGTGTTTATTGGAACATCAACAGCAGATTCTTTCACAGTCAAGAGTAGATAAAGACGTCTTATCTGAAACAACCACAATGATTCATTGGTTACGGAAGCCTCTAGATCATTGAATAAGAATATTAACTAAAAGACAAATAAAGAATTAAATTTTAAATTATATTACTAAGTACCTGTTCCTCCCATTGCGCTGTAACAACAGGCGGGAAACGTATAGCGGGGTTTCCCTCTGTACCAGCAAAAATTTGTTGTCCAGTGTCCTTGCTAATTTGATTAAGTTCTGCCAATTCGCTGATGAACATCAAACATAAAAAATCAGCCATTATTATATTCAATGAATACATATTAATATATTCCAATTACTGCTTTCAAGTTAAACCTGATTTCATTCACCATCATGTCGGTAACCACTTCTAACATGTCTTGCAGCAAGACCACCACAGTACCCTGCTGGGATGGATCTCCATTTTTCTGACAAGAAATCAGTGCGTGAGTTTCCTGATATAATATTTAAGTTTCAAGTACCTCATAAATCTGGATATTTATTGAGTCCCTGTTAAAAGATTACAAATGCCTAATATATTCTTTATATTGTTGTATAAGTATATAACCATTTGACTTTTGCATCTGTGGGATGACATGGCCGGTAATTCCATCTTTCCATTTTGAACTTGTCGATTAACTTGCTTCATTCCCTCCCCAATCTCCTCCAATTTTCCGGTCAACTCAATCTTGAAGAGGGAAAGAGCAAGTTGATTGGCGAGTTAGAGATGGGAAGACGGAGTAGCTATCTTGTTAATGGAAAAAAATCAAATAGGAGGATACATAGACAAAAGTAGAAATTATTTTACCAAATTTCTAAGTTACTTAAAACTTAATCAATCCTATGAAGACAAGGTAACATTCAAGAATATGAACAACAAATATATTTAGTTTTGTTTTGAATGACTCACCAAAAATTCCACAAGTTCCACGTACTTCTTACAAAGGGAAGGTAAATAGACCATACGGAAATTTGTAAGAAGAGTATTCTTTGAGATGTTGCTCTCGACTTCTTTAATGATGATGGAAATTATTCTGGTTCGTCACAATTGATTCAGAAATACTGATAAGAATTTAATTAAATTAAATTCACAGCTTCGATACTTCAATTATAAGTGCTGCTTAAGAAAACAGCAAACGGCTGATAAGAAATTTCATCTGTACTTCAATACGAAATTATGGATTAATAAAACTAATATTGATTAGGCAAGTTAGTGGCTAAATGTTGCTTTGTTCATTTATTTACAGTGTTATCAAGTAGCTCGTAAATATATATAAAATCTTGCTAGATTAAAAAAAGGAAAAAGATAAAAACATCTGAATGTAATAGCTATGCATGAAATTCTATAGGACTGATAGACTGCAAGAACAATTTTGAAGTCTTTGTACAAAAAAATATCTAATAAGGATAGAAGATTAATGAAATTGGGTCAAGTCTGTACCACTAAAAACGAAGTTAATCCATTAATCTTGAATGGCATTTCTGGCATGAAGTCTAAACTGAATTCAAACGCAACAACACAAGATGCCAAAAGGATACCTTTTTTCAGTTTCCCCTATCACCAAATCCTGTAAAAAATGTTTAAAGGATTCGTAGCATTCAATCACAGAACATTTCATATATTCATCTGCACATATGCGCTTCCAAAGGTCAGAGTCCCTCCCTCGAAACTGAGTTGCAATATCCAGTGCCACAGCAATCTATAAAGTTTTACAGTGTCAATCACAGAAACTGGTAATAAACGTGTGAATATTGAATGATATTAACCTACCTTCCCTGTAAGCAAAAATGGCGGCCACTGAATTATTTTCAGACAATGACCCAATGAGTAGGGAACTAGCAAAAGATCCATCTCCCTGGAGTCATGCAAAAATAGTTTAGTCCTAAATAGTTGATGGGCAAAAAAGTAAAAAGAGGGACGAGGAAGCATATAATCTAAGATAGAGCAAGATAGACTGAGGTCCTTTCCTATCACTTATGAGATCTTCCTCACGGAAACAACAAATAATCTCATTCCATATTTGGGCAAATTTGGCAGCTTCGGTCCTTTTGTTTGCAGAAATCTATACAAGCACGGAAACTAAAGTGAAGATGAATTAATGCAATATATTTAATGCACTTAGCAAAGAAAATGTGCTATCAACCTCAGCGAATTTCTTTGAGAAAGAGAATCTCTCTTTTCGCTTAATATCAGAAGGAACCAAGCATGTGTTGAATGCACCAGGCATTGAAAGAAACCGGGACCTTAGCATGACCAAGGTGTGTATCTATGGAATCAAATTAATAACACTAGTTAATTGTGAAATATGATAGACTTCATAATTGATAGAAGGGAAATGCTAGTAACACATTATTTCAGACTAAATGAAAAAGAAAATCTGATTTAGTTACAAATTGAAGACTCCATAACTTGATATAAGGGAAAAGCTAGTAACACATTATTTCAGACACTATAATATTGATTTAAATTTATTGGGACGTACAAAATTATGTGAGTTCCTTATTTAAAGGGTCTTCCTAATTATTTAAATTTCTTTAAACAATAAAGAATATACTAAAACTTAAAGAGTTATTGAAAAGTGTGTTGCTATCATTTCTGCTGTATAAAAATATAATAAATGAGGATCCAGTACTTTGCATCTAAAAGGATCCTATAAATTTCTTAACTTGATTAAATAGGTTTGAATTTCCCTAGGCTATATGCTTGTGCTTTACAAAAATTTAGAGAGTTAATAGAAAAATGGATGGCAAGTTCTTTTTGGACATGACATGCTAAAAATCAAATAAAAATTATGATGACCTCTCCTAGACGATCAAAGGCTCCAACAGCACCTCCGTACAAAGTTGAGAAGATTGCATACCAGATTTGAGTGTCCATGAAATAAACCTGAGTTGAAGAAGTAAATAATGAGATGTGAATACACTGAAATGACTGTACAAGAGAAAACAATCATACATTAAAATATAACCAACAGATATAAAATATACACACCAAAATTACAGGAGCCCAGAGTGCGATTACTGCACCATAGTTATTTCGAGCTGCATAGACTTGAAAATATTAGATCATCAATAAAAGCAAACAGCATTGCAAGCCATGAAAAGGAGAAGACACTACCGGTGGGAAAAAATTCATGCCATTCAAAATCGACACGCCGAATGCTCATTATGTCCCTTGTTGGTCTAACTAGAGGTTTAATCTGAAGATAGATACAACAGTTACAAAGATGCTCAATAAATTTATAAACCTAATTTATTAGGTACAAACTTGTAACTTACTAGTTACAAGATATTTTACCTGGACAAAAAAACTGAATAAAAATTTGCAAGTCAAAAGCAACAACCAGAATATAGTGTACCTGAAAGTCAAGAAAGAATTTAGATGATGGAAGTATATTCAAACGATAAATGAAGGAACAAAAAAACATATTATCAACACAGTGCTATGTAAATCATACTTCAGAAGAGTAAATTGACTTTCATGCATTCCTCTTCCAACATAGATGCTTGGCTGCATGGGGAGAAATGATCATTTATAAAATGGGAAAATATTACACAAAGAATGCAAATTATTGACATAAGTCCACAAAACAGATGCTTTTAGAAAACTAGTTAGTGCTACAACTCAGAAAAACTTTTTGAAGAGTTGAAGTCCATAACAATGGAGGGGGTTATGAAAAGACAAAGTAAACTATCAAACTATAAACGTTTAATGTCTTACTTGTCTACATGGGTGTAGAATGAATAAACGAGATGAATTGGATCTGGTGTAAGCCAAAGGTAGAAGAAAATAGTGATCAGACAAAAGTAAACCACCAAACTATGAAAGTTTAATGTTTTACCGGTCTTTGTGGGTGTAGAATGTATAAAAGACGAGATGAATTGGATCCGGTTTAAGCCAAAGTCAATGTTACAACACGGAGTAGTTTTTTATTTAATTAGTTTTTAACAGTATAGAAAGTACTTGTGGCTGCCTTAGTTGTGCATACCCCTAAGTAGCTTTAACAGTGACCTCTTTGGATTTGTCTCAATTGTAACCCCAAGGATAGTGTTCAGTTCTACATTGAGTAGTTCCTAAAGATACCACTAAAATAGAGCTCACAAAACTGGGACAATTCTCAACTTACAAAATTCTAATATAGTATCAAGTTTATCTTAGATCCACTGTCAGGCCACTTGTACTGCCATGCTCCGGACTAGAAGCCTTAGGTGTTGAGAGCAAGCGTTGCAAAGTCGTCTTAGTTGTTGTCACTCTTTGCTCGTGTAAGTTGTAGCCTCTTTGGCAGTTTCCTTATTAGTAGTCTCAGGGATTGATAGTATGTACTCTCACATAAACTAGAAATATGGCTTACAAAGAACCAAAAAAGTTTTGACAAGTCTTTTTGGAGTAAGATAAGTCAAATTCAAAGAGTTTCTAACATGTACATCAGCAGCAATAAAATTTATGTTACTCCAAAAATCGTTTTGAACGTTGATTTGCATTAGCATCAGTGTAATATATGCTTATTCTTTGATTAAAATCTGACACAAACAAATAACGTGATGGATTCTTACAATTCATCACTAGATAAAATTACATCTTATAGAGAGCTAGTGCATTTTATAGTCAAATATCTTAGGAAATAAAATAATAACGAAAAGTTAAAAGAAAAAAAAAAAAAAACTACTTAATGGGACTCCTAACATTGTTTACAACAATTTCCATTCTATCGAGGCATCACTCACCATATTAGTATTTAGATACACCTTAATTCAGCCTATAGGTCACCCTTTCCATAGCCCAATTCTCAATGAAGACACCAATTATTAAGACTTAAGCATAAGAAGAGAGTCCAACCAAAAAGACTAGTCCATTAGATGGGAGGGAGAACCTCAAGGCTTGTTGAAGTACTACATCAAATATAAACCCAATGTGAGACTCCTAGCAAATTGTGTATGATGTATGTATGTATGTAGTCTGTTTAGGAACTACAGCCTTTAGCTATATCCTCTTCAGCTTTTAACTCATATATATTAGTCATATCAATTAAATTGAATTAACCGAAACAAATGTTCCCTAAAATTTGCAATACTTTCAGAATAAACAATACTTAAAATCAAAAGAAGCTCTTAACCAACAGAGTCATTTAGCTTAAAATCATGAAGAGAAATACTTAGAGTCGCAAGTTTATAAGACACGTGAGTACCTGAGACCACCACAAGACAAATCTAACTATGTGCCAGTCTGAGTTTTCAATCCAACGCCTTAACATTGGGAAAAGAAACAGAATAGCTGCAAGTAAATTTGGAAGCAAATATAATATAACAGCCATTATGTAAAGTGGTGGAATGCCTTTTATTTGAGTGAAAAAGGGAAGAAACTGCTTCAGGCCCCCAGGTGCCTCCTTGAAGGAATTAACGTAGAAGAGTGGGAGAATGATAACCCAAAAAAGAGTGACGATGACTTTAAGAATATTTCTTAGCACATCAACAAATTTCCATCGATGATAGCCTGGAAAGTTCAGGATCAGGTCCAAGATACCTAAATAATATAAAGAGGAAAAGAAACGATAGTAAATTTCTATAACCAAGGAAGAAGATAAAAAGGACAATCAAAAAAGGGGTGAAAATATTAGAAAACTCGGGTCTACTTCAATACTTAGAAACGTAGGATAAATGGTGTAGAAAATAACACTTATCGTCCGTTTTTAGAAAGAATCATTATTAACTGCAGTATTATATAAATTGGGTAAATGAATTAGCAAGAAAAGAATGGTGAAATAAGCATAAAAGTAAAAGAAAACAATTTGTAAAAGAAATCTAAAAAAGTGAAGGTAAACATGGCAGATTGAATCTGCAAGGTCTTGATTTTTTTTCCTTGGCTGCAGGGTATTGATTGATCATCAGAATCATTACAAAAGTTTGAGGCATGAATATGAACACCAAATAACTTTGGACAGATGTAAATCCTCAAGGGAAGTGGCCTATTGATCTTATATAAATTGTCGTTACTGAATTATTTTCTAAAAAAAAAAAAACATAAAAACTAATGGGTACGACGTGCTGGGAACAACTCTTGCACCTGACTTGCCTAACAGGGAAATAGAGGCCAAGCATCATTTATTTAATGAGGAGGAAATAGTCATACCAAAAATTACAATAAAATATAATCATCACTGTCTTGCTTCTGATATGACTTATGAAGTTTGTATTGCTCGTGACATTTTCATGCAATTTCCTACAAATGATATGCCAATCTTTTGAACAAGTAGGAAAAAATATAAAAAACCACCAATATATGATCTTGCTACTAGAAATCCTGATGGTAGAGTGATCTTGCTACTAGTGATAAGTTACATTACAGAGAGCAACTTAAGTTGACATATCATACTTTGAAGCAAGCGCAGAATGGATGCTGTGATGAATATGCTTGAGAGATAATATAAAACTTCCCTCTGAAATATATTGGTTAGTGTAATCCCTTCCCAAGCAATAATGAGCATCACCTGTAATGTAAATGTTCAAGCCAATAACCACAAAGAAGGGGTGAACAATAGATATTAGCATTTTCTTTGCTTCAAATAAATACCTGCAAACCCAGTATAAAAAATGTCCACAGACGATCAAAGCTGCGGAAGAGGTGCCAGAATGATCGTGTCTCAACAAAATTTGATTTGACAGTTTTTTCAAAATTTCTTGGAGCACCCTTTCTTCCCTGGTAAGAAAGATATATAAATACTGAAAATAATTACATTACAATCATGCCAGTAGCTTCTTTTGATGTGGATACCTGTGACAAATCACTAGTTGATTTGAAGAATTCACCATCATCACGCATGGGCCATCCAAGAGAAAAGCAATCAGATGTCCTGCAACGAAAAATAGATATTGTAAAATAGAGATTAAGCAAACCAACAAATTCAATTTTAGTGATAAGATTATAAAGAAAAACAACCAGAAATACTCATTTAGATCATCGTAGTTGCACCATGCTGAGTGTGGAGCCTTTCCATGTCGACTCTTCTTGGCTTCCTAGATTAATCAACATGATTAATATCTCTACACAAAATCATTGTACAGGCATCATAGGTACCTGACGTTTTACGATGATATCATGAGAGACAAAATCTTACCCTTTCAATTACTCGGTACAAAGGAGTTATAATCTTGCACAGGAATGCCTCGTCATCACTACCATAGGAAGGCTTGATATTCTCACCAGTAACAATGCTGACATTTCCAGCCAATAAACCGTGGAGTTCATATGCCATCTGAGGTTATAGTTGGCCATAATTAGATTGCCAAAAGATAGAAATGAATTAAAAAGGACTAAAGGAAAAACAACTACATTGCATTTGAAAAAGCATTATACCACAAGATATTATGGATCGCATGGAAAGTATACTCACGTTGTGGAATATGTAGCACAGACACTCAGGCATGAAGCGAACGTTGGATGCTTCACCCCAGATAAGAAGATACAACCCCATATAAAGCAACTTTCGCTGCTGTGTCTCTTGCTGACCTTGAGGAAGTCTATGTGAAAAAACACCATAAGCATTTTTTGAACAAAATATTTGAATTTTACCACTAATGATGATATTGTTATTTCTCACCGTAAGCTGTGTTTTCGTCCTAGGAATTTGCACCACATCTTGTAATTCTTAAAAAGGTTTTTCATCACTGAATCTATAGCACGATCATCCAGCTGAATTGATAAAACCAAAAGGAAAACAAATGAAAACAAATATAACTTCTGGCCAGAAGTAGAGTAGAGTACTCCGACTGACAGCTATTGATAAAAAACACGGTAATGTATATTGGCAATAGTTTTCTTGATTATAGATTATCTTTATTTAGTCCATTACGCTTTGCCTAAATAGAAAAAGTGAGAGACAGATACATGCCAGGTTGAAAGGCTCGGGTTGAGGATGTAGCCTTATATGAGAGTTAGCAAGAAGCAAAATCAGATGCTCCCTCTGATTCCTGACATTATCCCTCTGTGTCCACAAATCAAACACATCAAAAATTTAAGTAGGTCAAACAACAATCTAGTAATTCACAAATCTTTTCATTCTCTTTGTACATACTTGAAAACCAAATATAGCTTTAAGCCAATCAAGCAAGTCTAAATCTTCAGTTTTCTGCCTCTGTGGCCCAGATGGATTAGGCCAGTTCAAGCCACGAGTGTTCCAAAGTGCAGAGACAGCAGCCTTGATCTAGTGAAAAATAAAGCCAAAAAATGTCAGTGCAATGTCAAATAAAACACATACTCCATATCAATATCTTGAGGCACAAAACCTCTTCAAATTGCATTATTGGCAAGGAAGCCCCAGCAGCATCCAGAGGAAGAATATTATAAGGCGTATAAATCTCCGTCTTCTCCTGGACATCTCTTGCTGCTGCAATAATCTGCGCATATAAATTGAATATTGAAAAAGGGGAACACAGCAAAATAAAACACCTATTGTTACAACAGAACAGAGTAGAAAATAAAGGGTTTAGAACCGAGACTAACCTCAGGAGCAACTTCTTCGACCTTCTCAGTCTTATTAACCGCACAGAGCACTTCATATAGAACCCCAGCAGTCTGGTAAGCTTTGCTGATTTGGGCTCTGCACGTGAATTTCGATTTCAAGGTCAGCGAGGGAATTCTTCATAGCAATTGTAAAACTTCACACATAACTAGCATGCATTTATTTACCTGTCTGCTTGCTCCTTCTGATCCAGAGTTCTGACATATTGTTCGTAGTATTGCTGATAATATGACTGAATTTCTCTTGCATCAGTCTTCTTAACCCGAGAAGCAAGACTATTTGGATTGTCCTGTTCCGAAAAAGTTAAATTTGAAAACGTAATAATAAGTATTTATTTATCAACTATTTATTTTGTAACTATTTTATATTAAAAAAATTCTTAAAAATATAACTTTTATGCTTTTATAGTAAATTTATAACTGAGTGAAAATTCTACTTTTGTGAGATCTTTAATATATAATAATTAAGTCATCAATTTTCTGTTTTTCATCTTTGTGATTTTTTTTTCAATTCTTTTAAGTGATTACTTTTTAATTTTAACCGTTTTTATATTTAACTATTTTTTTAAGTTAATTATTTTTTAAAATTAAATAAATAAAAATCATCTATAAATTAAATAGAAACTACCTATAATTAAATTGTAAAAAGAAATACATTGTGTATACATATGTATTGTTTTTATTTATTATATGATAAAATATTTACACTTTATAACATTTATTTTGTAAATTTTTCTAAAAAAATATAATAAAATAGCATAATGTAAACAATTATGTTATAATTTGTAAAGTTATCTACAGTGAATTTTGTCGTGAGAAATTTAGTTAGTTTTTTGTAGATCTTATAAACTCTCTCTCATACACTTTCGATGTATATTAATTTTTTAACTTCTCAGAAATCTATGAAATAATGTAATGTAATTGTATAATACAATATGGCAAATTATGATAATATTATCAAAATTATATATAATAAAAGAATCTGAACAGTTTATAACTAGAACCTGCATGAGAACTTACCCTCTCCAATCGTTGTAGCAACAAGGTCTTGAACTGCCTAACACCACGCCCGCTAGAACTCTGGTCCAGCCTATGCGCTTTCTCAAAGGCAAAGAACCGACCTGCACATATTTATTTACATGGTTTAATTTTGCAACAATTGATTAGGCTGATAACAATAATAATCACAAAGCTATTGTTGATTATTCATTCGTACAGAGATAAGCAACCCTGGGACGCTCGCTCTCTATCTCATTGGCGACTCTGAGAATTGGCGAGATGGAGGCGAGTGATGAGGGCACAACTTCGTTGTCGAATACCTCCGAAGAAAATGTGGTGGTTGCGGCGCTTCTTGACGGACGCCGATTCAGTGTATGTTCCGCACTCGCCATTGTTTCTCTTCACCGCCTGTCTACATACACATTTCACCTCTCATTCATTCTTTTATGTATAACAACCAATAATAACGGTGAGATATAATTCAACGTTTGTACCTGTTCCGTAATGCCGGAAATTAAAGAATCGGAATCTTGGATCTCAGATGACGGTGGTGTAGGGTACTGCATCAATGAGCATTGTGAATAGAAGGAATTGAGAAGTGAGAGAAACAGAAATTAAGGTGAAGATTGAAAGAAAAAAAAAATGAGCGAAAGAATGATCTAGAAGTATATATATGATAGGATAATGTGGGAGTGAGAATGTCTGGAAGAACATAGTTTCCGGATGTTAAGGGTAAGAGAAAAGAAGAAAAAGTGAGGAGAGGGAGTGAAAGAAGAGAAAGAAAGAGAATGGAATTTGAATTGAATGGAAGTCCGTTTTCCTCTTCTCGTCTGTTTCTGTCTAACCAATTTCATCAACCCTACTATATATATTACATGCCATCTGCTACTTGTACGGTTTGCTTTGAAACAATCTGCATGGATAGTCTATGTGATGCACACAAACTATATTTTTTATTTTACTTTAAAAATAAAATAAAAAAACTTTATTTTGTGAAATAAAAGTTTATGAAAATCATATACATGACTCCAAACTAAAATTTTATTTTACTTTGACATAACTATTTGTTCAATTATCAAAATTATTTAAATTAGTATTACATTTATATTTACAATATTATTTGTGATGATACTAGTTACCTTATCAAATATGATCTTTGTATACCTATTTTGGTTTTAGTTGTATAAGGGATGATCTGGGTTCTATACAATACAATAGTGATTGATATCAAATGAATGGGTGGATGATAATATATGTATAAGTATTTAATTAAACTATATTGAAGTGTAAATTATCACATTACATTCATGGAACAAAGTTAAGCTCCAACTTTTAGAAAATAATTGGATTTCAATCAACAAAGAAAAGGAACCATTTTGAAATGTTCATCAATAAAATCATGTGATTTAACCATTCTTAAACCATGTTTATAAAACTGTAGTCTTTTTCTACTTTTAGGCTACGATTTTTTACATGTGAATAAGTTTAGTATGATCTAAAATAAAAAATGTTGTAATAATCGTTAATTATGTTGCGATCTTTATTATTGTAAAAGTCTGCAAGCTCGACAAACATGTTAAAGTAGAGTATATAGTACTTGGTTCTTAATGGGTTGTTGTATTGCTTTAATTTTGATGAGAGTACAATTATATTTATGTAAAGGATCAATTTAGTTAGAAATATATATTTAATAATATATAAATTAATTATAATTATAATTATTAATTTTAAATTAATAATCATTGTAAATATTATTTTTTTCTTACTAATTTTTAGAAAAAATAAATTGCATTACATATGTTTGACTACACCTTGATAATTTGGATTAAGATGTACTTGACCTAAATGTATTAATACTTGTAAGGTATTGATTAAGACATCTTGACAATCAATTCATTAACAATGGTAAAAGATAATTAATTAAAGATAAAATCTAAAGTATAATTGTAGATTACTCAGTTTAATTAAGATAATTAATCATGTAGACTAAGACTTATCTAAGTGAAGATTCTTGATCATAATATAAATAGCACAATAAAAAAAGTAAATTAATTATATTTATTATTATAGAATTTATTATCATGTGACGTCCTTTGACGCAGTTGGCCACTAAGCAGCCCCGTCACCTCACTACCCTGGCACTCCTTAATGTGAGGCAGAAGAAAGGAAAATCTCTACACATGGTGGAGTTGGAGATCAAGAACCTTAATCATGAAGAGACCAAAACCCTTTGTTGACAATTTATGCATGATACCGACCAAGCATGAACGGACTGAGGTAGCAAGCTGCGAAATTCATGCAGATAAAGGAGATAAAAGAATATAAAAACAAAAGACTATACCGATTGAAGAAAAACACAATTTCAAATTCTCGTTCCTATATAATTATCATCACTTCATACACATAGATAGATAATTAAATATATTTTAGCGTTAAGAAAAATTACTTACTTTATCAAATGAGTTTCTTTAAATATTAAATTTAGCTAGTTCGTGTGTCATTCACTCCATTTATTTATGAGAAACTATAGGAACTATAGAGCCAAAAAAAAATGATGGAAAACCACTTACATTTGTTTGAATATAATAGTGAATGAGAATGTTTTATAAACATCTTTAATCATTAATTTTTCTAAAATTAAACAAAAAATAAAATAAATTTTTTGTATGTAGAATTATATAGCGATGTTAACAGAAAATATTGACATACCATTAAAATAACATATACCAAATTATTTTTGTTAAACCTGTTAAAAGTTATACACATTAACCGGAATCAAAATAGTTAATTTTAAGAAAATTTAAACCAAATTTATGAGTCGCCAGATTTATTTTTATTCACTTTTTCTGTACTTCTATGTGGTGTATTTATGTGGAAAAAGACATAATTAGGTAAAGGTGGGAATAGTTTTTTATAAGTATTTTCAAGTGGATCTCTTACCAACTGTGTGTTGCACAGGTATAACTTTTCAGCCCTTATTCTAGATCATCTCAATTGTTAATTAATTCATCTCTCTTCCTTCTTCCAATCTTTGTCGGACACAGTACGAGGTTCTCCACTAACGATACCGAATTGCATTACAATATTATATGATATATATATATATATATATATATATATATATCTTTCGGTTTTTGAAAGCTAACTAATCAAATTGACGAAGAGACAAATTGAATTGCTCCACTTGAACAAACCGTCCATAATTTTAAATATATATATATAATCGAGTTCCAATTATTTTACAACGCCTTGTCGTGTACTTAAACATGCAAGATGAGGCAGTTAAACAACCCAACACATTGGAAAAACATCCAATGGAAAAAGGAATAACGAATCAAATGAAATTGTTGGGAACCCAAAACTTCAACTCAAGATATGTACAATTTCTACAATTATTGCACAACTCAAAGTCAATTGAGTTGTTGAATTATTGTTCTAGAAAGGTGCTGATGCTATGTCCCTGAATGCTGCTGCTGGAGCTACTTGTGTTGTTGCGTCTTTGGAATTCATCAGTTCCAGTTCTTCACCCAAATCTATGTCTATGTCTATGTCCATTGTTGTGCCGGATCCTAAGCAGCAAGCGCCACTCACCACTGGTTGCAACCCCTGCCAATATTTAACAATTATGGTTCATCAATTAAAGAACAAAACAAAATGGAAGTTTATATTATCATTTCACCAATGCAAGTTTTAATTTTTCAGAAGATGGTGAGGAAAAATTCATGGAGATTCAATGAAATGAAACACATGAGTTAAACCTAGTTGGACACCACCTTAAACCACCTTCGATCTAAAAGAGGGTTGTGGGTCGACAAACGATTATCATCACTAATTAATAAGTACTACATTTTTGTTTAAGCTCTTAACCGAAAGTTTAAAGACAATAGCTAGTAGTTTTGTACAAGTAACTCCAACCTTTATGTATAATTGTTTAAATTTTCAAATTATTTATAAAAATTAAAGTATTAAATCCATTAATTAAGAATCACAATAAAACTGTATATATAGCATTAATTAGTAATATTTGCTGTGATTTGTCTACTTATACCCCTTCAACTTGCAATTGCCTTACAAAAACTATAAACTAACGCACGCACGTTTCTTTGCATGCCAAGAGCCGTAAATCTTCATGCAAACATAATCATAGAAGATTACCATTAAAAGAAAATTTCACACACGGAAACAAGATCCCAAGGTTTCATGCATGCGTGTCTTCAAATCATACTACTTAACATGTTTTCAACAATTGCAGAAAATATATAAAAAGGAGCAGAAGTGGATATACATATATATATATTTACCTCCGTGAAAATTCTGGAAGCTTCTTCTATGGTCTTTGTGTTCAATATATATATTGCCAGTTCCTGTTGAAATCCACCACACCAACATTAAATCAAATCATCCCATGTTGATGACGTGATATAGAAGAACAAAATGAAAGAAATGAACGGTGACTTACCCTAGCCGATTGAATTTGGTGGATATTGAGAGTTCTGGGTTCCCTTTCGATTGAAGAAGTCCTTCCAAGGGGTAACATGGGAGCCTCCATTTTTGTTGTTCTTGTTCCCTGATATATTATGGCAATGATACCCAAATGCAAAGCCGATCATAAAATGAGAAAAGCTTGTTACTTTGTGAATGGTGGTGTATATGGAAACAACAAAGGACGTTGAGGTGGGTGGCTTATATAGTGGAGGAACAGGAACAGGAACAGAGAAGGAAGAGAGACATTGATGGCGGTCTATTGTGACGGCACGCAACAACGTGGCGAGGGAGAAGGTGGGGTGCACGTGGCAGGGTGGATTCGTGGGTGATGATACAGATGGCACTCCCAAATGACGCTGTACGAATAGAGAAAATGGAAACACCTAGGTCATGCGAACGTGTTTTGTATGGTTTCTAAAAGTAGAAAACAGAGAGAAAATAGCGTGAGAATATGTTTGATTTTTTTGTTTTCTGCAGTTACGTGTTTGATGAGGGTTGACACTGGAAGAATCGGTGGGCGGTCACCGGCTTCGGCTTGGGCCACGTCGCTCGACGGAGGGTGATAAACGTGTACGCATGTGATTCTGTGAATCGTTGGGGATGGAGACGTAAGATTTGTTGGGCCCAAATTGAGGCCTACGATGCTGCATGCACGTGACTCTTTGATTTCCTTTGCTGGATTCATTCATAATAATATTCTATTCCCTTTGGGTCAATTATTCTGTGACTCGCTTTCCCATCCCTCTCAAACTTTCTCTTTCTTCTTCTTCTTTCTACCATTTTCACTTCCCAACTTTTCGTCAATATCAAAGGTTTGGGTATTTTATTGAAAATATAAATTAGGAAAAGATAAAAAGGCTTTAATATAATAGGGATCCCAGTTGGATCAAGGCCCGAGTCATGAGCCCAACAAGGGTACAATGATTAGCTCCCAAACTAGGCATCATATGGGTTCCTTACTATGGCACTCTGTTCCTATACTCCCCTATTAAACAGGGGAGTTTCTTCCTCCACCACCAATTATTTTTTTCACCACCCCCCAAAATTTAAAAAAATCTCCAAAATAGTCTGTAAAATGTTTTAAAACGGATTTCTAAATTCGGTTAATTTTATTTTTTAATTTTTATATATTTACTTATATATATATATATATATATATTCTTTTATTTTTTAATATAAAATATTAAAAGAATAAATAAATAAAATTTAAACATCCGAATTTTATTTATGTTTTTAGTACTTCATATAAAAATAAAATAAATAAACAAATATATATATATATATATATATATATATATATATATTTTCAAATCCGATAATTACTTAAATTGGATTACGAAATTGGATTAAGAAAATTAACGAATTTCGAAATTTGGTCAAGATAATTACTAGATTTTGAAATCCATTTACGGCATTTGGAAATATATATGTTTTAATTTTATTTTTATATAAGACACTAAGAAAAAATAAATAAAAGATAAAAAAATTATATATTGGATGTTATACCCTTTTGACTAGAGCTTGGAATTTATGTGTGCTATTAATTTATTGTATGATGATGTTATGTTTTATGATTAGTTTGTCAAAAAATTTGTTGAAAATTAAAGTAAGTAGTTAGTTAAGTCACTACTCGTCTTCCTCCTGTTCTCACTAATCAGGACTCTTATCCAAAAGCTTTTTGTTTATTGTGACTTAGATGAGGGACATGTAATATTGATGCTGATTTTGGGTTATGCTAGTGTTGCCAACGAATAAAGTTGGGATTGTGATCATGAACTGAGAGGGGAGAGGAATAATATATATATATATATATATATATATATATATATATATATATATATATATAAAAGGATAAAACTTTGAAATAAGATAATACGAATTCAAGTATCTTTTAAGACAAAGAACTAACAACACAGTCGATGTTACAATAAAGTTAAATAGTAAATTAAGAATAATATAAAACTGAATTGTGTTATGTTAATTTTTAATTAATTTTATGTCTGTGACAAAATTCAACATTATAATAATGGTAGTTACCAGAAAAAAAAAGGAATATGAGAAAAACCCAAGTTAAATGATTATATTTAAAATTTGAGGATGAAATTATTTGTTTCCATCTTATTTGGTTGTTGACTAATACATATGGGAATTTGGCAAGTTCCATGGTTGGTGCTGCTTGTCTATGGCTTTATGCTGTTGGTGCCACTCACTCACAAACCCTTTTAACATTTTCCCAAAATGATGCTATGTTTCTTCATCATCACTTATCCTCTTGTCACTTTCTTATCACTCAAATACAAATGCAAATGCAATCATGTTAGGCCCCACTTCCTTTCTTTTTCCCTCTTAATCTTCCCAACTACCTTTCCTCAACCAATTATCACATCTTAATCCACATTATAATCCTTAAATATCTTCTCTTAACAAACTTTACAGACCTCAACAAAATTATCGATTATGAAAATGAAAATGTGATAGCAAAAATTTGGTAAAAAACCCTCTGTATGAGTGCAACGGTAGAGTGTACCTATATACCAGAAGAGGGCATGTGAGGTAATAAGAAAATGATAAATGCCACAACACAAACAAGGAAAAAATTAAAACCCAAAACTTGTATTAATGCAAGGGTCAAGTCTCAACTTATACAAATGAAGCTGAAAAAAGGAAAAAAAATAAAAGGAAAAACAAGTTATCCTCGTTTTCTTCACCCAAACACAAACTAAAAGAACAGTCCAATAAAGCATCGCCATTGTCGAGAAGAAACACAATACAACTTCACTATCTCTCTCTTACTCTGTCTCTCTCTCTCTAACCGGTGACTTGCCCAATGAAACGGTGGTCCCACCGGAAGCCTCGCCGGCGAGCGTGGTGCTGCTCGTTCGCAATCCCTCCCGCTAGTCCTGAACTCACTTCAATCTCAAAATCGCCTCACAGAGCGCAACCCTTTCCCAAACGCAGCGTTTCGGTCCCTAACTCTCCTCAGAGCGCCAAATCCGGGTTCCCCATCGTGGGCCGGATCGACCCGCGCCGGATCTTGTCGCCGGGAAGAGTCTCTCCCATTGACTCCGATCCCACCCCCTCCGTGTCGCAACTCCGATCCCCTAGCTTTCGCGCTCCCTCCCCGCCGACGGTGGCGGATGCCGCGGCGCTGGACGTGAAGCTAAAGCTGCGAGGCAAGAACGGGGGGAGCATGGTGATGGAGGTAGACTCAGAGGTTCTTGAAGCGAACTCGGAGGTGTTTGCGGGTTTGATAGCGGATTGCAAGAGAGGTGGGGGTGGAGCGACGATGGAGGTGGAGAACTTGGGTGTGTTCAGTGACACCATTGAGCTTATGTTTGAAGATGATGATTGCATCACAAAGAAGCTCATCAACGTTGGCGTTTTTCGCTCCATTGACATTTTAGAGGTTCCTATTTCTTCACCTTTTGATCTTTGTTCATTTTACTTACATTCGCGAGTTTTTCGTTTGACAAAATTACTCATTTTGTTGCGGCCGGTGGATAAAGGGGTTGTTTTAGTTTTATCATTGTTCTCGACTTCAAGATTTGAATATGTAATTGGTTTGGAGAAGAAATTTTACCAACATCGGAATCTTATCAAGTTGGAGTAGAATTGAAGAATCGTCCTGTCTCTTGAAAAAAACTTGCAATAAAGTTTTCCATGTTAACCATAAAACTTAGATATAAACATTTTAGTATAAAAGCTATCTAAAATTCTTTTAATTACAAAATGAATTTGAAGTCTAGAATCAGTTTCACTGTATGGAATCAAATATATGAATGCTGGTATTAGATTAGAATAGTTGATATTTCAATATTAGTTGGGATGATTGAACGTGCATAGAAAGTAGCACTTAATCTTTGGCTGAGGTTGACCTGATATATATTGCTAGGTTTCAGCAGGAATTATGTTCACTAAGGGCGTTCGGTGTTGTTTAAAGTACCTTGAGGCGGTTCCTTGGACTGAGGAGGAAGAAGAGAAACTGAGGAGCCTTTTCACAAGATTTGAGTTCGATGATGCAACAACAAGAGACATTTTGGGAAGACTGTACTTGCACGACTCAGTAGATTCGCGGCCAAACGTTGCACAACAACTTGTTCGATCTATCACCACTTCGGAGGATGCAAATGCCAGAAGTGAAATGAAGTCACTAGTGAAGGGTCTTCTTTGCAAAAGTTCTGTGTATGAGAAGAGCCATCTTGAGCTTAGCAAGGAGGATCTATTTACTGTTTGTGAGTCGTGTTTGAGTTCACTTATCAGTCTCTTTGAAGAGGCATCAGATAGTATGCGTACTGAAAGGGTGATTACAAAAGACACGAGCAAGCCTCTGATTGAGCGGATCTCAAGACAGGTTGATAACATCAACTGGTTGCTTGAAATTATGGTGGATGGGCAAGTGGCAGAGGACTTTGTGGATGTATGGGCAGGTCAGGAAAAGCTTCTTAAAATGCATGACGTTACCTCTCCTATGATAAGATATGAGCTCAGTAGAGTCTCAGCACTTCTATTTGTTGCTATGGGTACGAGAAAACTGCAATGCCCTTTGGAGGCTAGATCAGGGCTTCTCCAAGCGTGGTTTGGACCTATGCTGTTGGACTTTGGTTGGCTTCAAAGATGCAAGAAAGGGCTTGATATGAAGGCCTTGGAAGAGGCTATGGGGCAGACACTGCTTACTTTACCTTTAAAGCAGCAATATGTGCTGTTTATGGAATGGTTTCGGCATTTTTCAAGACATGGCACTGAGTGCCCAAATATGGGCAAGGCATTCCAAATTTGGTGGCGTAGATCTTTCTTAAGAGGCTCTGAGGCTGTTGAATCAAGATAGATGGTATCGTGATTTGTCTTTTCTAGTGTTTAGAGTTGGAATTAAGTGAGAGATTCTAATTTATTTGAACTGAATAACGAAGTTAAGTAGGATCATTACCTTGGCAACTGACTGGCATCAGATTTTCTAGATGTTTTCCTCTTTGTTGTTTGTCGACTGCGGTGAATTAAAACCTGAAGGCTTCTACTCTATCTCCTAGGATCGCTGCCCATGTTTTTCAACTTGATCGAGTCCACTTAGGTGTAAATGGAATAAGGATAGATTTTGCGGACAGAAAAGTGTAAATCTAGCTTCCCCCAAAGCCGCCGTGATTGCCAAGAATCTCAACAAATCAAGAGTTGTGCTGTATATTGTTTGCTCATAACTTATTTATTTCCTAACATGTGTACCTAACCATTTGCTGAGATTAGTTATGAGAAACAGGAACGGAGATGGCGAATGCCGCATTCGAGCTTTTAGAATGGGTAATTTGGAGCTAGAATTATAAAACTTGATGATAAAATCATTGAAATTTTTCTAAACACGATTATACCAGCTAATTATTGAATTAGTAACAAATCCACAACAGTTCTTACGGCAGATAGCAAGACCTTCGGAATTCAGTGTCTATCTCGAATACATCACGATAACAAATTTCAGAAGTGAACATGTTGAAATAAACAACTTCTATCATGAGAAAGAAATTCTAAAATGAAAAATGCAGACAATCCTTCACGGACTTAAGTGTCAAAATTCAAAGCGCGGAATAGCCTAAAACAGTGGCTTCAATATCTGATACCCAAATTGGGATCAAGTTCGCATTTGATCAATCAGACTTGAAATTGATTTCTTTTTCTCCTAATTTAAAAATAGAATACTTTTGGTCCCCAATTTATGATAGTATAGTTGATGATGAAGGACCAAAAAGACTATTTTCAAAATAAAACTTAGTCTCCATACATAGGAAACCAAAAAGATATTTAAATCTAAAACAATTATTTAAATGGCCATCTGGCTAGGTGCCAAAGGTCAGTCGCCAAAACAGCCCCTTTATTGCGTATATTGTTAAGTTTAAGGTTGTGTATTCGGCCAGACCAATGGGATGTCTAGATCAGATAACTGTAGGAAGTCCGAGCTCCAGACATCATCTGTGGTAACCATTCCGTTTGTGCTAAATTCAGCATTCTGGCCAGAGGAAATACCAGCATGATAAGCATCCCAGTAGGCATCCAAGCCCTCGAAAAATTCGGGTAAAGGTGGTACATCCCCAGCAATCTTTTTTGGATCATTATCAGCCTTCTGTTATCACACAAGAACAAAAATCAACATCAACCAAGGAATACACACAAGCATATTACATGACAAAGTGCATACATAGGCTAAAATGCAGATAAACAAACACTGAATTAAGCTAGTGGAAGGATAAAGTTTCAAATCTCATTGTTATCATCATTTCCAGAAAGATTGAAGGCATTTTAAAACAAAATTAAGAGGGGTAGGGCGACAAGCCCACCAGATTCTTTGATGACACTTGGCTCAAAAAGCAGAACACCTAGATAGACAGCTACGGCTTTTTGTATGTGGGCCTTAAAACCTTTAAAATATAACTTCTGAGAAGAGTATAAAACAAATTATAATACTAAAAAGAATGGTGTGTGCACAGAAAGCAAACCAGAGTGCATGTCTAATACAACATACCCAGGGCAACAAGAATATATTCACTTTCCACAGATATCTAGCATAAACCCATACACCACAATCAATTGATAAAATGACAACGGAATTATGAAGGCAATACAAGAGGATAGATACGGTCATAAACACTACAGAAAACAAGAAGTGCTGAAACATCACACAAAGAAAAAGAAACAGTATAGGCTTCCAGCATTTCCCAAAAGAACACAAACAAGAAATAAATACTAAACCTCAGACAATTTGTCACCATCTTCAGAAATATCGTTCATCCGTAAAATATCTTCATCATCATTGTTAACAACTTGATCATTTGGATCAGAAGGATCCGCTGTGCCAGGTACAGGCATTGATGTTGATAGACATGATGTATATCCACTAGCAGGGACGGGATTGTCCGTTGGGACAGAGGCATCGGATGTCATAGGCAAGATGGGAACTGGTGCTGTTGAAGCAGTACAAGGTATGTCCAGTTCTTCATCGTTCCACTCTTCCTCATTAAATGGTCTTGCATATTGCGCACCATTCCTGGGACCAAGACCTTCCTTTTCAAATACCTTGCAGACTACATAGGAATGCTATCACAAAAACACACCAGGAGAGCAATTAAAATACAAGATGTAAAAATCAGCAACTGAGTTTAAGAATGTGTGAAGGGCACCAAACTAAGTTATATAGAAATAGACAACAAATCTCTTAACAGGTACAAGGCAAAATATTGAATGCAACAGCAACACAGTAGGAGGCAGCATACAGCCACCCTAAATTAGAGCATTCATAGATACCAACAGTAGCAAGAATGATACCATACATCCTTATGTTACGTTCATTTACAATCAAAGGCACAACTTCTATAAACTTCCATATATCAAACAGTTAACAATAAACTGTAATAGAGCTCTTTTACAAAAAATATTTTAACAGTGCATAATAATCAAGCTGTAAAAGGATACCTGTGCAATTCCTTTGTCAGCAAGGTCCTTATCTTCAAGCCTATGCTCATGCATAACCCAATTGGTTCTTTCACCTTTCGGCGATTTACCCTTGTGAAATATCAGTGTTCTAATCATCCCCACCGTTTTATGATTGTGCTGAACAACTCTATCCCTCCCAGTAGCTTTCCAGTACCCAATTTCAGTAGCGCGCTTCATCCTACTCCCACTCCCATATTTCTTCTCCAGCGGGCAGAAGAAGTACCATTCCAATTCCCCAGTTCTTAGACAAGACTTAGCTGAAAAACAATCCACCAAAAAGTAAACTCATTAATTTCAAGCAAACAAAAGGACGCAGTCAATAGTCCTGATTGAATAAGCTCCTCCATAATCATTTACCAATTAAAAAAAAAAAATAAGATTTCGAAATTAATTAAACTTTTTTCTATAAAAGCTAGAATCAACTTATGCACTTAGCTTTCATATAATCTCTCTATTTTCTCCAAATTACAGAAGTGCAGAGTTTGATTTAGCTCAATCATTTCACTTTTTTTACCCATAACTGTTTAGGAAGAAATTTTTTTCTAATTGAAGATTACACAACTAAGCTAAATTGGGGTATGTACCTGGCAGATCCCATGGAGCATATTTGTATATGTCAAGTTCAGCAATGGCACCACCAAAGAACTTTTTTCCCATCACTTTCCTTTTCAGAAAGTACACGACTAACTCGACACCAGAGGGGTGGAATCGAAACCCCGGTATCAATTTCGATACAGCCATCGAATCGAAAATAAAACACAACACAACACTTTCGTTTTTTTTTAGTTTACTTTTAAAATTTGAATGGAAACCTCGTGCGTGAACAACGATTACTAGTATTTGAGGAACGACGTGTGCAAGGAAGGAAAAGAAAAGAAAACCCTAAATGGTAGAGAGATGTGTCAAGTCCAGTGGCGAAAGCGGATCCTCGAGGAACAGCGAAGCCTTGCACGGTTAGTGAAACAGGAGCGGCGGCCGACGATGGATAAAGACACTCCAATTTCAAGGTAAAGAGACATCGGCGCGGTGAAACCCTAAATGGAAAATGGATCAATTCGAGAGAGGGAACGAGCGACGAAGCTCGGATGAGTATGTGAGGAAGAGAGAAGAGAGAGAGGAAGAAGAAAATTGAAGTTGCGATCGGATTTGGTACTAAGCGAGAAGGGTGAATTTTTGTAAGGGAATTAAGCTACTCTCTCTCTCTATATGTGTTTGGTCTGAAAATAGAATTGCAAGTGAGGGAGTGTTACTAGAGAGGGTGTAGTAGCATAGCAACCGCGTCCGGAACACGGTGAAGGTTCTGGACTCCTGGCCCAGCAAATACAACCAATAAGAAAAAACTTTTAATAAAATTAAAATTGATTACATGTAAATAAATTTTAAAGTGACGAATGTAAAAGAATTTTATTTTATTTTATCTATAATCATATATAAAAGAATTTTTTTTTCATATTTTAAAATATCAATTTTATCCTTTAAATATAATAATTTATTAAATTTTTAAAAATTAATTATTATTTTTATAAGTTTTTTATAAAATTGATTATTTATACTTTTTTTTATTTTTTTATTTATCAATAGTTATTCTTTTATTTATTCTGATATATTTCACTTTACTTTTAATAAATATAATTTTAATTTATATATTAACTTAATAATATTGTAATATTATTATCTACTAATATAATACCATACATATTTTAGTTTATATATTTACACTTTTCTTAAAATTTCTTGAGATAGGACGAAATTTTTTGGACACTATAATTTTTGTTTGAGTACAATGAATAATAATTTTCTAATGACTAAAAGTTTCTGTATATTTCTTTACAAAAATTAAAGTAATATTGTCTAAACTTGGAGTATGTCCGTATAATTTAATCCTTTTTTAATGTAATATAAATCATGTTAGTAAATTAAAAATGATTGAAAATGGGGTTTTTAAAGCAATTAATATATAGTAATATTATGTAATTGAAATTTTAAACTGCCATAATATTTAATTAAAATTAATAAAAAATACAATAGGGATTTATATATATTTAATAATAATGGGATATTATCTCTTTTTTACAAGTTAATCTAACTTAGGCATTTTGACGTTTTTTTTAATAATTATCCCATCTAAGATTCTTTTATATACTAATATATATATATATATATATATATATATATATATATATATTGATATTAATTTATTGCATAAATTTGGGACGTTTTGAATTTATTTATTTTTTTCTGATAAATGTTTATTAAGAGGATTTTCATTCACAATCGTAAGATACAATTTTACTGAATTTTGTGGATACTACGCAAGACTTGGATCAGAAGTTTTACGTTCTATTATTATATTTTATGAAATCATAATGGCAAAATTTCAAACAAATAAATTGATGCATGAAAAATAAAAACGGAATGAATAATATCAAGAATAAGACCCAGCTATGGTTACCATTTTAATAGTAAAAGATTTACTTAATATCTTCCCTATCTAAGTACCTATTTTCATTGCACTTGTCTCTTAAAAGCAGTTTTTAAGGGATGTAAATTTGGCCTTCCTTCCCTCGTATCAGAGTCAATTTTATTTAACTTTGAGAACCTAATTACGTAGAATTCTTATTTATAGAAGCTTGACAAACAAGATTTAAGCTTGTATTAATAATAATTATTTTCTAATTAAGACCACTTGCTGAAATTAAATTTGTAATAAGATATTCAAAAGTCAAGGTTTAGTTATATAACCCCTTGTTTTGGGTGCGTACCTGTACAGATCTAGATACAATGCCACCAAACCAGAAGAAGCATTTTATACGATTGATGTGAAGGTGAGACAAATTTTCACCAAAGGACATAATACAATCAATCATCTTTAAAGAATCTGGATCACAATTTTTAATGGTCACGTAATCAACTCTGAGAAGACAGACTCCGTTGAACATCTGAGAACGAGATCAGGAAAAATTACAGCGCAGATCGCTTACACATACACTGAGGCCTGTCCACCATTTCCTCCACAAGGTCAGTATCCGTTCAACACTTTTAACACACTTTCAGTTTACCCAACAATCATATTAAATGTGGTTTGTCCCGCTCAAATCACTGTACACTCTGCACTGTCCCTCTGCATTTAGGAGGCTAATGCAACTTCTCCAAGCAGCAGAGCTTCATATGATACGAAGGAAATGAAATAAAAAAGACCCAGCTTCAGTAAATATAGCCTGGTACACTATGATTTTGACGAGTTAGGATCTTCATGGGGGAAAAGAGGCTTCCCGTTCCCACTATTAATTCTTCCCTCTGTTGAAAACTTTAAAGCCATTTTACAGTGAACCAACCTTCCCCTTTAGCTAATTAATTACAAGGGTTGGCGTAAGAGGAAAGCAAGTGATCACCATGGCAAAGTATCTCATAGTATTCCATTCAAAACCCTCTGATAATAATCATACTGCCGGGTCCTCCAAGCATCCAGGCTGCTGCTGATGAGTGACAGCACCAAGGAGACACATTGCTGCCAAAAAGATAATAACCCTCTTAATAATCACACACCCAAAAACGTTTTACATTTAAGTAGGTACCATTACTAATATTGAAACCTCTTCAGTTAAACTGAGATGAAATCGCTTTCGTAGGTTCTGTATTGTCCGGGCACCACCTTTAAAACATGGGAAACCTGAATCCTGATTCCAACATTAACAAAAAAAAGAGAGATTCAGAGCAAATCCAACATGAATAGAAGTCAGGAAAGTCAGGAGAGTATTCTTGATCCACACACATGAAAAAACAGAAAAAAGTGAGGTAAGAGGCACTTAGTACTACATGTCTAGTTGAGAACAAAGACAAATCTTATCACTTGATATAAGAGAATCATGAAGATGAACCAGTCTAAAAGTTTACGATCAAACATCATTGAGAAAGAAAAAAAGCAACCACTCTTTTATGGAAAATTAAAGTATAGTAAGAAAGGAGGTTTTTTTCCTGCCTTAGTTCAATTTGGAACAGCATTATCAAGACATACAACCTTGATTCCAAAGCCATGTTCAAGAACAATCTTTCTCATTTTCTATCCCTGCCCATTGCTTAAAACAACTACTGTATTTCAGTAGGCCAACAGTATGGTAGATACCGGTCATCCACCAACTCCATACCAAATGACAACAAAATGTGGAAACATGTATCCTTTATTCACCAAGAATTTCTTGTTATAATTATTGTCCTCAATAATTTCAACACCAAACAAATACCTACCCTCCAATAGCAACAATTTCAATAGAAATTACTTGTAGAAAGTACAAATAGCATCACATCACCAGCTTTCTAAGAGAATATTTCCTTTTTTACTCTTCTTATTCCCACAGAAATGAATTTTATTCATTGTTTTAATTTTGCATATTAAAGTCGTCCGGTGATATGAAGAGATCCTTGAGCATTTCATTGTTCTAGTGGTCTCTCACTATACTCCAGGTTTTACCTAACTTAACTGTAATCAACAAAATTCACAGCAGAAATCATGTTAGCCAGCTGCTCTTTTGCATAGGATGTGAGTATTAACTTGTCCAGAAACACCATAAGCTACAAGCCTACACAACAGGAAGGACTGCAGTATTTAAAAGGTCAATCTGTCAGCAATTAGAGAGTTAGCTTGTTAGTTAATTGGTGGTACATATTTGTTTGATAGGCTGAGATAAAAATAATGAAGATCGATTGCCTATAAATAACAGAGGTGGAAAGAGAGGAGTATCTTGTCATCTGTGAGAGAATTGGAGCCTTTGGGCATTAGAGTTCAGAGTGTAAAGTTCTGCAAATTAGGCACCGTATTTGGGGGAGAACCCTTATTCTTTCTAACAAGAACCCAGGTTTCCATCATATATTGAGATATTTTCAGTCAGTACAGTTTGTGCGGTTGTTTGAAAAAGCATTATCTAAGTAACCTATTGTGTTGTTCGGGTAAGCTGGAAGTACAATCCCAACCAAACAGAACAGAGGCAGACTATAAATTATATGACCATTCATGTTACCTGCAACATCTCAACAAGAAGAATGATGCGCTCGGCATGCTTGCGGCAAGTAAGGAAGCCTTGAATGCATAAAACCTAAAATGTAAAGGACAAAGCAACATATAAAAAATTAGAGCTAACAATAGCATGTCATCTACAATCTCTCAGATAAAAATCAGAAGGAGTTTTCGTCAGCACCTTAAAGTAATCAAAGAACTCACTTGGAACACCCTCAGCATCAGAATCCATAACCTAGCACAATCCAATGTTGTGAACTTGTGATCATTGTAGATAGAAATATAATATATAATCAAATGGACATTTGAATATGGGGAGTATAATAGAAAGCAAACAAACTCAGTTTTACCTCAAGAAGTTCCCGAGTTAGTTTGAAAGGTGCACTTTCAAAGTTAACACCACCAGGTGAATTAGAGAGCATGAAGCCAAAATCAATATGTATGATATGACCTTCTTCATCCAATAGGAGGTTCCCATTATGCCTATCCTTTACCTAGATGACAAGAAATATAAAAGAGAAATTTGAACAAAAAACATCCAATGACAATCAACAGTATAGTGTTATCATTCAAATTGTCACTCAGCATCAATTACTAAGAACTTTCACACCTGCAGAAAGTAGCACACCAGGGAATATC
>Ga0209589_1000853_pt1 | contig 46268 bp, 35 predicted proteins | sample CowpeawhiteBW_FD_187525 | JGI IMG/M metagenome (GOLD analysis project Ga0209589, IMG submission 187525) | Root nodule microbial communities of legume samples collected from California USA - Cow pea white BW (SPAdes) (version 2) | ecosystem: Host-associated > Plants > Roots > Nodule | place: USA...
TATATATATATATAAAATATATATATATATATATATATATATATATATATATATATATATATATATATATATATATATATATATATATATACAGAGAGAGAGAGAGAGAAAGAAAATATATGAATAAAATAACAAGTTCCTTGCAACATATATCTTATATCTCTCATATTTTTACAATCTCTACAAGATTTCAACACTCATTATATTTCATATTGTAATATATGACCCCTAAAATATTTCATATTGTAATACGACTCTTAAAATTTCATATGTCTGCATCTCAATTAAGTCCGCATCAAACTCTTAAGATCATAATGCAGACTTAAGCGAATGCTTACTATACTAGATTTTGTTTAATCCTCTTATTCTAGTTCATTTGCTGCTTTTATTGCCTTTATTCATCTTCTTCATGAGCCTTCATCCTATAGAGAGGCTGTTTGTGATCCACTTTGGCAGAATGCTATTGCTGAGGAACTTACTACTCTACATCAAACTCATACATGGGATCTAGTTTCATTGCCACCAGGAAAACATCCTATTGGATCTTGTTGGCAATAGAAATCAAAACAAAATTAAATGGCTCAGTTGAAAGGTATAAAGCTAGAGTTGTTGCTAAAGGATATACCTAAGAGTATGACATGGATTATAAGGAAACATTTGCTCTTGTGGCAAAGATTACTATTGTTTGTACCTTGATTGTTCGTTTCTATTTTTCAGTGGAAGATTTTTCAAATAAATGTGAAGAATGCCTTTTTGAATGGGGATCTACATGAGGAAGTCTACATGATTCCACCACTAGGTGTCTCTCACAAATCTGATGAAGTTTGCAAACTTCAAAAAGTTCTCTATGGTCTTTAAAAAGCACCTCGTGATTAGTTTCAAAAGTTTTTTACAGTAATTTTCTCACTTGGTTTTATTGCTAGTCAATATGATTCCGCATTATTTGTTTGGAAAACTAATGCAGGATGTATTTTGCTATCCTTATATGTTGATGATATGATTATTACTAGTGATGATTTTGATTGAATTGCATTTTTGAAAACTACATTATCCCATCATTTTGCTACAAAAGATTTGGGTGTACTACGTTACTTTTTGGGTATTGAGGTTGCTTCATTTTCCAATGGTTTTTTCTTCTATCTTAGTCCAAATATATTGCTGACCTATTTGAGCGTGCTCGGCTTACTAACTACAAGATTGTTGATATTCCTCTTGAGACAAGTGTACGATATTCCCCATTGGATGATATTCCTTTTATTGATTCTACTTTATATCGAACTGTTGTTGGGAGTTTGATTTACCTTACTATAACCCATCTAGACATTGCACATGTTGTTCATGTTGTTAGTAAGTTTGTTTCAGCTCCCACAACAGTTCATTAGGGTGTTGTTCTTCGTATTCTCAGGTATCTTTGGGACATTCAATTTCAATCTCTTTTTGCTTTCTTCTATGTTGTCTTTAGACTTGCATACCTATTGTGATGTGGAATGGAATAGTGATCCTAATGATAAAAAATCCACTACTGGATGTTGTATTTTTCTTGGTGATTCACTTATATCATGGAAAAGTAAGAAACAATATGTTACATCTCGATCGTCCACAGAAGCTAAATATCACCCCATGGCTTTAACTACCTGTGAAATTATTTGGCTACATTGGTTACTTGGAAATATGAGTGCCTATTTGAAAAATCCTACATCTCTACATTGTGACATTAAAAGTGTTATTTACATTGCTCGCAACTATATTTTTCATGAGCGAACCAAGCATATCAAAACAGATTTTCATTTTACTCGTCATCATCTTCAACTTGGCACTATATCTTTACCATTTGTTCCTTCAACTCTACAGATTGTAGATATATTTAGCAAGCCGCACTCCGTTTTACGCTTTTGTTTTTTATTTGACAAACTCTCAATGCATTTAGCTATAACACATCTCTTTTAACATTTTATTCACACTCAATAATATACAATCCCCTTCTTTATATATATATTTTTTTGTTTTCTACAATGTCAATTATTGTATCTAAAGTATTGCCTATTTTGAAGTCTAGAACTTCGTCACAATTGTCTTTCAAATATGTCCCGAAAGGTTAGGGGAGGAAGAGATATTTAAACTGTCATTGACTTTGACTCCTAAGTGATGTGAGACTATTAGATGTACTAGAATAAACACCTAGTCAAGGGGTTAGGGGAGTTTTCGTTCCCACAAGTAACACCAATTTTCTGATTCCAAATCGGTCGAATGACATCGACAAAGTCAATCACCATATTCAAAATATTATCTCTGCTTTAGAGCATGAAATTCCGTCACAATTTTATCTTTAAATCAAAAAATTGAAGGATGAATATATATATATATATATATATATATATATATATATATAACATATATAGAGTAAAAAAAAATAACAATCCACAAACAAATACCCACGTAAATAAAAGAAACCCCGAAGTTCTCAAAAACTTGTAAAATTATTTATATATTATATAACTTTAACAACAACAAACAATTAAGATTTCTTCTGCTGCTGATAATATAAAAACCTCAAACCGGTACATTGATTTCTACTTCGAAGACACAAATAATTAAAATCATTGTCCAGCCTAGGGATGACAACAGGATGGGGCGGAGACGGGTTTCGTTATTCCGTATTCATCCTCGTAAAAAAAATTCATCTTCATCCTCATATCCAAATCCAATGGGTATTGAATTTTTGTCTCATCCCCATCGGATAATGGTTATAATCTTGTACCCGTACCCATACCCGTACCCGTTTTCTTACTACTTCAATGTTAATTTTAATTATTTTTTATAAAATAATAAAAAAATACGTTAAGGAAACATAATATTATCAAATATTCAATATTAGGAGGATGATTATTTCTTCGATATCAAATACTTTGAAATAAATTATAATTGTTTACATTTTAGATTAGAATATCAACTAAAATTTCATAAAAACCAAAACATTTATTAAATTTGCAAACATTTAAAAATTTACATATAAAAAGGAAAACAAATATTCAAATTAAAATATATTTTAAATGTTTGTTTATTTCAATTTTTTAAATTCTAATGAATCTCTTTTTTATGCACTAATAAAAGTTATAATACATTACTTGATCAAAATGACGCAAAGAACAAATAATAAACATAATAATAAAATTTTGACATAGATCTTGTATCTTTTGAACTCCAATACATGTTGGATGGTGATAAAAATATTCATGGCAATTACATTAAATTTTTATATTATAGTAAATAAAAATTATTTATACAATTATAGTGAAAAAATTACAATATGATTGATAATGAGTTAGAAAATGAAAAATAATTAGATAAATATATCGAAATAATATTCTACATGATGAAAATAAACAACAAATAAAAATATTAAAAAATTAACAAATGTGTGTCTTAGAAATAATTTGAGAGATTATTGAAATAAATCGTACAAAGAAAAACAAATGTATAATTAAGGGTATGATAAGATGAAAAATACCTTACAAATCTAAGAAAAATTTTCAAATATCAACATATATACTCAATGGTTGAGAAATAACGAAAATTGTTTTAGCAAAAAAAAAGAGTTCTTCAAATGAAACAAAAATGAATAATAATAAGTAAATAATTTTTTTATATTACCTAGTAAATGAAATGTTTATGTTATTAAACACTTAAATTGAAAGTACTAAACATTCTCACGTGAAAGGAAAATATATAATAAATAAAAATTTTAAAAAATAATAGAAATGTTCAAATGTGAGACATAAAAATTTTTAATTGACATACATCATTTTAACATAATTACATAAAAGTTATGATAAGATGAAAAATATATTAGAGATGCGAATGAGTTTCATAACAAACCAAATAATTATAAGAAATAAAAAATTGAAAGTATATATATATATATATATATGGATTATTTAATTAATTGTGAATATTTTAATAATTTAAATGGAAATGGAGATATGGCAAGGACGGGTATTATGGCGGGGATATGTACATCCACATACCCATCCCCATATCCAATTGAAAAAGTTGGGGATTCCCCATACTCATACCCAGTCAATGCGGGGATTTCCCGTTAAAACGGAAACAGGTTCGGACAATATCCACGGAGATGGGTTTATTTGTCATCTCTAGTCCAGCCAAACCCCAAATATTTTAACTTTCTATACCATATATCATTTACAAATCCAAAAACCGTAAAGGAAACAAATAAAAGGAATTATGTATTGTGTTTTATTGAAAGGAAGAATAGAAATATATACACGAGAGAGTATCTATAATTAATATATACAATTCCTATAGTTATGCTATTATTCTTATAATAATGCAAAATTGTTCCTGTAAATCAGCTATGTTAATAATTAAAATATTTTCTCATGATTTAATTTATAACACTCCCCCTTAAGTTGGAGAGTGAATATCAAGAACTCCCAACTTGCGCTTCATGGTAGAGAAAACTCATTTTCCCAATGGTTTAGTGAACACATTAGCAAGTTGTTTAGCGAAAGGTACATATTTTTGTTGCAATTGAACCATCTTGAATCTTATCACGAATGAAGTGGCAATCCATCTCTATGTGTTTAGTTCTTTCATGAAATATCAAGTTAGCTACAATATGTAAAGCGAATTTATTGTCACAACACAACAATGCCAGTTTATGATGCAATATCCGTAAATCTTTCAACAATGATCGTAACCAAGTCAACTTACAACAAGTACCCATCAATGCTCTATATTCAACTTCTACTAAGGATAAAGAAATTGTTTTTTGCCTCTTTGTTCGCCAAGAGATAAGGGAGGATCCCAATAAAACACAATAACTTGTTGTTGATTTTCGGGATACATAAAAACCTCCCCAATCTGAATCACATAAAGCACGCAAAGATAATTCATTTTGTGAAGGAAAAATATAGACCTTGACCTGGATTATTATTTAAATATCGTAGCACACGCATTGCAGCTTTCATTTGAGGCTTGCATGGAGCGTACATGAATTGCTAACATTTTTTCTACACGTAACCGACCCCCAGATCCAAAATTCGGTTTTCAGTTTTTTCCGTTGTTTTCCAACATAAACTATGATGCCGACTCTAAACTTTCTTTTTTTAAATTTTATTTTTGGTTCATCGTCCTGTCGTGATTTTTGTTGCGACACTTTTACTTGTAAAGAGGCAAAATAATAGACATGATTAGACATAATATAATTTAATTGAGATTGTAATTTGGTTAAATTTACTATGAATAATCTAAAATTCCCACTTTTAATTTAGACTATACTTTGGTTAATAGTAAGAACGCCAACAAATTAGTTGAGAATTTATATTGATTAATTTGAATGTTATTTTGAAAAGACAATGGAATCAACCTATTTTCTTTATTATTGTTTTTTATCTCTTTTTATCTTCTTCCATTTTTATTTGTTTCCATCATTTATTATTTTGTTCATTTAATCTCTTGTTTATTTTGTTATCTTTATCTTATATTATTTTTATTGTATTTAACTAACTCTTTTAGTGTATAACAACTTCAGTATTGCTAAAATAGTAGCCAACAAAATAGAAAGGGTAAAGCCAACTCTAAATCGTCTCTCAACAAACACATAATTGATTCCTAACGAATTAGTTTTTATAAAATCTATACAATAAAAGAGTTAGTTAAATACAATAAAAATAATATAAGAATATAAAGATAAATAAAATAAATAAGAGATTAAATGACAAAACAATAAATGATAGAAAGAAGTAAAAATGGAAAAAGATAAAAAAAACAATGATGAACCATATGCATGATTAGACAAAGATGAGGAGCTCCTTGTGAGATGCATCCTGAAAGCAATAATGGAAGATGACAATATTTGGTGTGGTTAAGAGATTTGGTGGTGGAAGATGCCTAGGAAGGTGAGGCCAATCCTAGAGGAATGGTGGTTAGAGGAGATCCTAAAGGAAGCTCTAACCAAGGTGACTCTCAAGGGAAGTTTTTCGGAGTAATCTCATCAACAATTCACTAAACTCAAGAGTGCTTTTTACATGAGGGGAAATGACTTCCTTTATAGGAGAAGGCTCTAAACTCGGCCAAGAAAAATGGAGGGAAACATGCACAATTTCAGCACATGTTGCTAACATCTTTCCCATGATTTGCGGATCACTAACCATGTGGCAAGTCACACCTATCCCATTTGCACCATGTGCTAAGTGTGCAAAGTGTGGAACATGCTAGATGGAGCTCTCGGTCTAGCTATTGAAATTGGGCTTTAATGGATCCAATTTCAATAGTTAGTTGATTTTATGATCCATTTTTCTTTGTGCCGTCACTTATGTTTTTACACTTATTTGAAAACTTGGCCTAATACATGGCCTAATTAAAATTATGCTACTAGACTAATTAAAAGCTCATCAAATCTTGGTGTCCTCCTTAGCCCATGTGAAAAGGAGTTGAAGCCTATTAGGCCCATTATGCTCAACATGTTCTAAACCTTCTTGTATCCTTCTTAACATACTTGTAGTAATCGGACCCTTGGTAGGAGCTATGTCATCAAAAAATAATAAAGAAAATAGGTTGATTCCATTATTTTTTTCAAAATATGATTCATCATTGGTTATCTAAAAATTATTGTGCAATCATCATTAATGTGTTAGCTGTAACGTCCCATTTAATTAATAATCCAAATTAAAAGGAAATGTCGCATAGAATAATATAGTAACGCAATCCTAGAGCACAAAATACAACTCTGTACAGTAACCAAGGCACACCACGATGCCAAAAGAAAAGATAAAGGAATAACGACAAGGTTTTCAAAATAAAGCCCAAAGGCTAGATAGTACATGGGCCATTGCCCTAAAATAAGAGTCCAAAAACAGAAGCCAGTCCAAAGGCTAAGCAGCGGAACCGTCACCTCCCTGTTGACCCCGGGTGTTCCTCAGATCTGCTCACATTAACAAGTTGATGATCATCGCAAAAGAGAGAACCACACATATGGAACACACAACAAACAAAAAGAAGGATAAGCTAGAGCCAAAAGTAGTTTTATCATGCAATCAGATATACTTTCACAGTCAAATATACATACATCATCCAAGCATGTTATGACTTTCCAATCAATACACAAAGACTCGACTCGACTCATCCGGATATGTATAATTTAGTCAGATTCAGCGGATGCTTGCACTTGTGGTGGATATCTCTGCTCACCCCCGAGCTAAGTGTTACAAGTGTTACAATGTTTCAATCCCCCACACACAAGGTTAGCCCTTAATGAGTTTCAGGCCTCCTACTACTCTCACCACAAGAGTCAGTCCGCTCTACGTGAGACTAACTAAATCCTTAGAGCATCAGGATGCAACCTTACCTTGAATCCTAACCAAATTATAAAGATGGGGCACCACCATGAACTCCCACTAACAAGGGTCATGGAATTATGTCCCGATCACTGAAGCACGACCCTGAAATCTCATCTAGAGATTTCAAGGAATTACGCATTGACCACTGACCAACCATAATTAAACAATAAAGGGATACTCATCATGCATATAAATTTCATGCCAACCTATATAACGAATCCTCATTCATATTCCATGTTGAATCCATAGCAACTCATCCTTCCCAATTCATGAATGTATTTCATACCAACACCATGCCACTTTAATTACCAACCATCTCATACATGCCACATGTAAGACCCGGGAAAATTAATTAATTAAATAATTAATTAATTAATAAATGCGGGTAGAAGCAGCCTTTATGGCATTAATTGTTGTTTAATGTGATGAGGAATAGTACTAGCTTAAGTGGTTGAGAGTACTTTTGTTGTGTGAGAGGACTTGGGTTCGAGTCCTATGTATACCAATTTTGTGTGATTGTTTTGTTATTTATTTTAAGGATATGAAAGAGTATGTGATTAGTATTGTAAGCTATTGTTGATTTGTAAGTATCATCAAATGTGGTTTGGCATGGTGGGTATGCTTCGTACATGTGGGTGGAAGGTCACGGGTTTAAACCTTGTTGGGTATAAAGTAGGCTTTATTTTTGCTAACTATTAGTGGTGGTATGAATGTGAAGGGGTAAAGAAAACCCAGCAGAAGGATAACCATTAGGTGCTGAAAAATATTTCCACTAAGTGACTTAAATAGCTATTAAGCCCACACTTAAGTCTCTGTTTGGCATGAAATTCGTGTATTATGTGAAGTGATTGAGAGGTTGATTGGTTTGAGGTTGTGTGCATAACCATGTGATGCATTATATGATTAGAATGAGGGTTTTGGTGTTGTTATTTTTGGGTCATGGCCAATATGTGGGTTCAGAGGATTCAAATGTGTTGCATTGCATATATAGGGCTTGGTTCATGATACAAGTTGTTTGAACATGTTTGGTTGCAATTTGGGATTGGTTTGGGTATGTTTCGAGTATTTGTGTGCGTGTACAGAAGCAAAACCCTACAAGTCTCGCCCAAGCGAGTCCATCTCACCTAAGCGAGAATTGTAGAGCTACTCTGCTAATTTAAAGGTCTTGTAGCTCGTCTAGGCGAGCTATGTTATTGTTGAGCGAGTGACACTCTCGCTTAGGCGAGAATGGCTCGCCTAAGCGAGATAGCAAGGAGGTGTGCTCATGTTGAGTGCGACTTCTCGTCCAGGCGAGGTTTTATGGATTTTGAGCGAACTAGAGTCTCGCTCAGGCGAGATGGCCTCGCCTAAGCGAGATGTCTTGGTCATGTTTGGTGCTTCGCGTGTATTTTAGCCCAGGCGAGGTGGGAATGGGTGTTGGGCGAATGTGTGACTCGCCCAGGCGAGATGGCGTGTTTTGGTTGCTGAGTTAAACTCGTCCATGCGAGGTGGACTAGCCTAAGCGAGATTGAGGGTCTAGCTTGGGCGAGGGGTCCCTAGCCTAAGCGAGTTTATGCTAATTACTATATTTCTATGTGCTTGTGAGTGGGTTTGGTTGTTATACCATGGTTAGATTGTATATGCATGTGTTGTGGTGTGTTGGGCTTGAAGGACTAAGTCCATTAAGGGTCTGGGATGTGCTCGGTGGTTGGACACATGATGGGCATGGAACTGGTTGAGTTCCTGTCGGCTACTAGTGGGCCAGGAGCTACTTAGAGACGGAGAGCAGGGTCTACCTGGGGCTTTTGAAAGGATTTTAATTTTAAGGATTTTTTATATAATTTATGATTATGTTGAACTTTGGTATATTTTGTATTAAAGTAATTGCGAATATTTGAGTTGTGCTGCAATTAAAGTTTTTTTTTAAATTTCCTGTGATTTTGGGAAATGAGGTATTATTAAATGCAGTGCAATTATTTTACTTTGAATTATCTTATTAAATTCGTAATATCCTGACGGGATGTTACACCACATGCCAAGGTCATGTTAAACTTATCAATCACAGACCATAAACCATTCTATTCATACCCATTCGCCCAATTCATGCTTTTAAAATTAATGGAATCAATCCACAAGTTCAAGTTAAAGTAAGGAATTAAAATTTTGCAGCAATTCTCGCTTGAGCTAGACTGATCTCGGTTAAGCTAGAAATTCTCGCTTAAGCTAGACTGATCTCACTTAAGCTAAAATCTCTCGCTTAAGCTAAACTGACAGATTTTCACTGGTTTCAACATGTAAGAACACAAAATCCCAAACAACAAAAACTAAAGAAAACATAAACACATTGCATAAAACGTTGGCATCGTATTTTCATGCTTTAAAAGGTAAACAAATCAATCATGGGAGCATACAAGTATTTAAACAACTTTGTTGTCAATCTCGTTCAAGCTAAGGAGCTCTCGCTCAGGCGACAAGGGTCTCTCGCTCAAGCGAAAAGCTTTCGCTTAAGCTTGAGCGAGATTGAAAACAAATAGCACTTCGAGTTCTCGCTCAAGCTAGCCCATCTTGCTCAAGCGAGAGGCCTTTGCTCAAACGAGCACCTGAAACCAAAAGGGGGCGTGTTATTGCCATTCTCACTTAGGCGAGAGCTCCTCGCTTAGGCGAGAGCTTCTCGTTTGGGCGAAAAACAGCTCGCTTAGGCGAGCATAACAGATCTCACATGCTCTCACGCATGCAAAGCCAAAAATCCATCCAGAAACAATACACAAATTATTTTCACACCATCAAAAGCACATCAAATCATCAAGAGCACCCAATAGAACCAAAACAGGCACATTATTTATAAAAGCATAAAAAAATCCTAGCTTCCCTTACTTGGAAAGAGCTAGCCAAAAGACTCGTATTCCAAAACAGTGAGCACCACAGCTCTGGGAACAACTTACTAAGCTGGAAAAAATGGTAGAACAGAGAAAAACAAGGTTACCAAGAGGGACCCTTACTGGAACCAAGACAACAATGCTAGAAAAAAATGGAAGTACGAGATGAGGGATAACTTACGTGAAGAAGGAATGAGTTTGAACTAGCTTGACTATGGTGGTACTGAGCCCTAGTAGAGTTTCTTGGGAGAGGAAAGGTAAGAGTGAGAGCACTAATTTTGGCAAGTGAGTGCAGAATGAAGGACCTTGGCTTCTTTAGGGGCCTTGGCACCCTATGGGCCAGCCTTTAGGCCTAACTGATTAGGGTGGGCCTTTAAAAAATAAGGGCAGAAAAATAAAATGGGTCTTACATTAGCATTCTCACTACTAGATAAAGTATAATATCAATTAAAAGTTAGAACCTTTTAGATTATTCATAGTAAATTCAAACAAATTAATTAAAATTCTACTTTGTCTAATCATGTCTATTCTTTTGTCTCCTTACCAAGTAAAAAGCTAATTAACCAAAGTAAAGTCTTGATTAATTCTTGTTAAAGCTTTTTAGCTTTAATCAAAATGCAGTCTCAATTATTGGAAAAAACCTATTCAATCACATGAAAGTTTCTAACTTTAGTCAAAATATAGTCTTAATTAAAATTAAAAGTCCTTTGACTCATATGATTAATATGTTATGTACATTTAACACTGTGCTAACCAACTCCAATGTAAAAATCATTACTTTTACTTGATTAAAATATAAAAGACATAGATAAAAATAAATCACAACAATAATCAAAAGAACAAATAAATTATTTCATTCTAACCTCAAAATTCAATTAAGAAATTACAGCAGAATCAACCCTAGAGGCTTAACACTCCATGATATGTAAAAATAACATCAAAATTTAATATATATTTGATTGTCATGGAGATATAAAAGTATTTAAGAAAATATTTGCTAGATTTAAAAAGATTTGACAAATATTCTCTTTTGATATTTACTTATATAGTTAAGTAAGGTAATTATTTAAAAATATCAAATAAAATATCTAAAGATATATTTGCCCCAAATTATCTTTTATCATAAATATTTGTCAATTTATCAAAGCTCTTTTTCTGGAAAAAGATAGAGAAAACTACAAGGTCCAATTTTTATTACTTGTTCCCTCTTCCTAGCTTAGACAAATTTAGTTTGGCTCAGCCAAACATCTTCACTCTCTTCATGTTTTTTTTTTGTCTTCTTCATGCAACACTTGTCTTGGATTTTTGTGGTTTTGATTATTTGCTATTCTTGGATTTATCTTTATGGTGTCATGAAACTTTAATCAATTTATTTTCACACCACCATGAGGTTAACTTAACTGTAGCTACACTAACACACCTCAAAATATCCAAAGAACATTTATGCAACTAAAAGACTATTTTTAACATGTTTTTGTATCTCATACTCAATAAACTCAATTATAACAAATCTTAATTAAAACAATCTTGTAAAGCACAAAAACCATTTAAGAATCCAATATTAAAGGTTAAATGAGGGCATAAATATGCACTCATCATTTATAGAGTATGATACTCCTAAAATCGTAATCTATTATAACTTATGGTCTATGGTTGTCCCAAAAATTGTAGTATATTGTCATTTTGGATTTTTTTAAAATATTTGTTTCCTTAGTTTCTCTATTCCTAATTAAGCAACCTGAAAAAAAAAAAGAACTAGATATAGAACGAAAACCAGTGCATCTTATAATTAGAAACAATGAAAAATTTCATATATCATTGACTATGTCAAAGGATAATTACCAATGTCAAGAATGTGTATGTAAATAACAAAAAGAAAATTGCAAAGTCATATAGCCTAATGTGTTGTACAATTCTAAATAGGTTATGATATTTCTAATGTAGTTCATTGATTCAAAATCCAATGGTTGAGCACTATTGAGATACTATAAAAAATAAATAACTTCAATTTGTGCACAAAATAGACAAAAGTTATTTAATTATGAATTAGTTAGCTCATTACTTGGTCTCAATCCCTTTAAATATCAACTCGAATAATGAGTTCTTTAATTATGAATTAGTTTGTTCATTACTTGGTCTCAATCCCTTTAAATATCAACTCGAATAATGGTTGTCATTGATTGCATAACATAGAATCCACACTCCTTTTAGTTTGTTTATGACACTGCAATATTGAATACCAACACAAGTGATAGCTTTAATTAAGGAAGAAAAATAATCAAACAATTATAATGAAACAAAAAATAAATAACCTTGAGTGACAACCATGTGAACTTTTGCAATCTTAGAGTTGATTTGCCCTTCAACATATAATAATATCCAAAGTATGAACTAAAAAAAGACACTAATTAGAGTTCACTTATATAAAAATGAAATTACATAAATTATTGTGTATTGAATCTCAAATGGGAAACTAAGATTCATAATATGCAACAAAAACTTAATATCAACATCAAACAAACTAAATTTGTGCATAAAATAAATCAATTATAAAAAAACTATAAAAAACAACATATATTCAAACAAGAAATCATCCAAATAACACATAATAATTCAAATCACAAAAAATATTATCATATGTTGTAACAACCCAATCATCAACATTAAAAGCATCGATCTAGTTCTTTCATTAAGTTATCAAAGCACACAATCATAGAAGGATATTGACATATTAGGTATAGTCTTCCACCTTAGAAGTTTTCCAAAAATAATATTTCAAAATATAAAGGGATATAAGACTAGTAGAAAATATTTTTCCCTATATTTATTCTTGTAACTATGTCGGCCACTAGATGTCCCTTGGCAACATTAATGTTGCTCCTGCCACCTCCTCCTGCATCATCCTCTGCTCACTTTAATTGCCATAGCAGAAAGATAACTACCAAGATAAACACACACAAAATGGTAGGGTAAGCTAAAGTCATTAAAAGTATAATAATAGTTATCCATTATGGCCATAATAAAATATCATACATATAAATTATATAGATTATGCAAACAGTTCTACATTATGGCCATAATAAAGAGTCATACATATTACTGTATTCACATATCAATTAATAGTACAAAGCAAAAATCATTACAATCACAAAGGCCCTCTTGGAGCTTTCACACTCATTATACATTAGACATGATCTTTAGAGGACTTAGTGTATTGATTAGAATTTGAGACCCTACACCTACACTTGTTTTACTCACCCTTCCCTTTCAAAGGTCCTTGCCATCTTATGGCCACATCTCATACCAAAAGTATAATAGGGTAAATCACTCATTTGTAGATTTAACTCGCAATGCCAAATCTATCGATGATAACCTCCTTCAACTCTTACCCTAAGTATCTTTTTGTATTCTAGTCCAATACTTAGTAAGGTCAAGCTAGTCTCACTACGGAACTCTAACATCAATACACTTCACACATCAACCATACATAATAGCATTTCCCCTTGGAAATTACTACCTTCTCATTCCATCATATGCAAACATATCCAATCACAACAATTTCTTCATCATAAAGACATGTTTACATTCCTTTAAAACCTTAATCATGCCAAAAATAGTTTCTCAAAAATCATTCCATTCCTATTCACCTTAATTCACAATAACCATTACTAAATTTGTAAACACAATAACAAGAAGAATATCCAAAGAACAAAATATCACACATAAATCATTCATCACATTCTCATATAATTTTAAAACATCACATTCTCATACAATTTAACCTATTCACACAATTTTCCTCAATTCGACCAAATCAACTAATGAAATTACACCAATTCAACTGTCAAACCACAGAGTACCAATAAACAATGACAACAGAAATCAACATTAAAAAAGATATGAATTAGCTCCCCTTACCTTGGTTAAATTATCCGTTTTCTCATAGGTGCTCCTTAGAGCTCTATCTCGCAGATGATGACCTAATTATAACAATGAAATTCCAAATTAGAATTGAAACACACCATCACGTTCATAGACCAACAAATATTCACTTTGAGTATAGTTGAGCCACATGCATTGAGAAATTTCTTACATGAAACTCAACAAGCTAGAACAACCTTAAAAAGAGTAAAAAGTGAACTTACTCTATTCTTCAATTTAATCGAGTTGATATGTAGAGATTTTCACTAGGAGAAATTCTATGATTTTAGATCTTCAAAAGGATGAAGAATGGGTCTAGAAGTCTAAAGAGAAGGTAGAGGAAAGTTAAGAAAAAAAATTTAGAGATGTGGTGGATTTTATAAAATGACCTTCAGTTAATAGAAAACCTATTTATAGCCTTAACCATTTATTATTAAAATATTCTAGTGTCATATTTAAAGACCACCACCATTCTTAGACCATTTTTTAGGTTCTCACATATACAATTTTTTTAAATGCAATAAAATAGGTGAAGAGAAGAATACAAACCTGGAAATGTGCTTGAAAGAGAATGTGAGTAACACCAATATAGGTAGTGACACAACCACACAAAATGGTAGCAACAATGTGTGTGGTCACTACGGTGCAAATAGTCAAACACGAACAAGGATTTAGTGTTTAGGATCAGACGAGAGGAGAAAAAGAAATGGAAGAGGAAGAAAATAAGGAAGGAGACATGAATATGAACACAGGACAATAAAGGTGGTAGCAAGTCAAAACAATAAGAAGAAGAGAGGAAGAACTTTTCTTGCATAGAAGGGAAGTTTTGATTTCAATAGGTGTAGGAGGCAATAATGACTTTTCCAAGCTGAGTAAAAATGAATAAGTTTAGTCTATTCAGGATCGTATAGACTATAATTCTCTTAAAATCATAGTTTATTCTTTATCAATCATTCAAAACATACTACCTTTTCAATGTAGACCACAATTTTTTAGTAATTACAATATATCTACTTAGTAATTTCACATATTTAAACTAATAAATATAACAATTATAAGAACATAAATCGATTAATGATTCACGATAAAAGAGAAAAAGTTAATAAATGATGTTTGAGAAATATTCTAGTAATATAAAGTTTCTAGGAAAAAAAAGTCATAATCACATTTTTTACAAAACTTTTTAATTATTTATTCAATACAAATTTGTTTACATATTGAGTTATCATGTTCAAACAAGTTAAGATCTTAAGTGTAACTACACCTACAATTTGTTTACCGGACCTTTGTCGTTCACATCGCAAGAAACATCGTTCTCCTCTTCGTCGTTCTCGCACCGTGCTCGTGCTCGCACCGTGCATGCGCTCTCCTCGTTGCTCCATTAGGGTTCGCTGCAGTTCAATCATCAATGCTCTGTTCGCCACAGTGAAAGGTGCTCCGCTCAGTGGAAGCCACAGTCGTTGTCATTGCTTCTATGAGTCTCCAATTTCTTCTTCACAGTCTCTTTGGTCAGAAGAAGTTGCATCCTCTTCTTCGTAGCACTTACTCCACCGAGCCATCACCGTTGCATTGATAGAGGTTAGTTCGTATGTCTGCTCTTGTTTGTATTTGAAATTTAAATTGAAATTGTTGATTGGTTTGTTTGAAATTGAGACTAAAACTATTGGTTGTCATTGTTGATTACTCTTGATCATTTTTATCGCTGTCACAACAAACTTTATTACAATTGAAATTGTTGGCTGCCCTTGTTTGAATATCAAACTTATATCACTATATCTTCACATGAACGATGTGTATGAAATCATACAAGGGAGTCAGATGTTGAACATTGCAGTTATTCAACTATGGATTCTATAGGTCCACTTTATGTTATACTATGAATAAATTAAATCAATGTCTCTAAACTTTATGGTTTGAATGCAGGTATGTAAATGAATACGTTGTCAAAAAGAGGGATGCTAATGTGTATGGTTTCCTTGAGCCTCAACATATACAAAAGTCTGGAAATAAACATATGGAATGTCAGACATACATTCAAAACTGGATGGGGAAATCAAAGAAAAGAATATACATGGCACCTTATATTAATGTGTAAGTTCAACTTAGACACTTAAGCTATTAATTAACTAATTCAAATCACTAATTAAATTTCTTGTTTAGGTCTCATTGGCAATTGGTGATTATTTGTCCATTGGAGAGTACTGTAGTTTGGTTATGCTCATTGCACAAGCCCATCCCCTCAGCCATGAAAAATATTCTACAAAGGTATATGGTAGTGACTTTATAATGTGTTATTTATGTCATCATATATGTTGTAAATGACTAGTGCCCTAACTTTGTAGTGCTCTAAATGTGTACAATATGTTGGGTGGTAAATCAAATTCATCTACCCAAAGCTTCAAAGTGAATTCGCCTAAGGTATAATTTTTCATTGACTATATTTTATGTTGTATGATTTGGTCATTTTTTCATATGTTAATTAATATAAATTTCATTATATATTAGTGTAATAAGCAACAAGAAAGTTTTGAGTGTGGATACTATGTCATGTATTGGATGTGGACCATAGCTCGTGTTGCTATGAAAGATTCTTGGAATGAGGTAAAAAATAAAAAAGAATCCTCTTTGAAGCATGTTATCAAATATTTAACTAATATGTTGTGGATACTAATATGCATTGATTTCTTTGAACTACAGGTTTTCGACAATGCTAAACCATTGGGATCTGAGAAGATTGATGAAGTGAGGACTGAATGGACCAAGTACTTCTTCCGATATAAAAATTAGTTGATAGAATGATTGAATAGATTACCTTTTTGCACTAGTGTATATATATATATATATATATATATATATATATATATATATATATATATATATATATATTCTTAAAGTAAATGTTTTTCCTTCGAATCACATAAAAACACAACCTAATGATATAAAAAGAATTAACACTTAATACATTTCAAAGTAAACGTCTCTTAAATTTTAAAAGAAAAACAATAACTATTCTACTAATCAATCATTCTAATATACTTACTGTATTTTATCATTCTGGTTCTTTATTTTCTTTTATGCCGTTCTTGTTCCTGTAATATTTTTACTACTTTGGTTCAACCACTAAGATTTTACAGTAAAGTTATAATGTAACAAAATAATGTTACAAATCAAATTCCACATCATTGAGAAATGTGTCACCACATAGTAACATGACATTTCATATAATACAGATTTAGTCACAAAATTATAAAAAATGATAATTTAACCCACTTTTTTACCAACTTTTAATTCATTGTTTTAATCACCATTAGATTATCTTTTTTTATTTTTTTTAGTGATATGATATGATGATCTAATGATAATTGAAATGGTAGGTTAAAAGTGGTAAAAAGAAGTGGATTAAAGTATCATTTTCCAAAATTATGTCTAATAGAGACTAAAACAGTAAAATATTATATTAGAGGTACTAAAATTTAAAAACTGTTTTATAAAACTAAATGATAAAATATTAAAAAATAATATTTATTATTTTATGATGTTTTTGAAATATTATGCCACTTCTACACAATTTTTTTTAAAATAAATTATTTTAAGTTATACATAATTTCACTCTGATTACTTATATAACTATTCGTTAAATTCAACGTTCTTGATTTTATCAAATAAAATTGCAATTTCTAAATAATTGTACACCGTAATCATTGAAAATGTGTCTAAATATAAACATAATTTTTAAATAATGATAATATAAATAAAACTGAGATAATTGGTAAATTTCTACTAGTTCAATTTTATTTAAATTTATTATTTCAAAAAATATGTTTATACTTAAACTTACAACGTCCCTATAATTATGATTTAAGATAATTTAGAAATTAAAATAATTTATTTTATAAACCAGAGATAGTAAATAAATCTATCTAATACTAACATTAGTAATGAGTATAAAATTATGTATAGATACAAAAACGATATAAATTATTCTATATAAGTGATATAATATTTATATAAACTCTTATAGTATTTTTATTTATCATTTTGGTCCCATAATATATAGCAATGTTTCGGTCCATTTTGTCAGGTGGTATGTTAAAAAATATCATCTTCGAATATGACATAAAAGCATTGTGGGACACTGACTTTTTCATTATTTTTAGGTTTAATTAGACTTTTGGTTCCCTAATTTATATGTTTAATTCATTTTAGTTCCTTAATTTTTTTGGGGTTCAATTTAGTCCTCTAATTTGTTTAGGAGGTTCAATTTAATCCTCGATGTTAACAACGTTAAATAAGTTAACGGCAAACTGATCTGATGTGATACTGTGGCAATTAAAAATGACGTGGCTATGTGGGGAGATCGGATTATGTAAATTGAAGTTGAATTGGGTTTTGAAAGAAATTAGGGTTCGAGGAAGAAAGAAAGAAATTAGGGTTCGAGGAAGAAATTGGGGATAGCGGTTGAAGAAATTAGGGTTCGAGGAAGAAGCGAAAAACAATAGATAACGATTCGAAGAGGAAGGATTCGCGGTCTCCTTGGGTGTGGCATAGGTTCCTCGCTTTGTTCGTAGTGGCACGAAATCGAAGGTAAGTTTTTTGGTTTTTTAATGGATTCACTGTCACATTTTACTTATATAGTATTGAAATTGTTGGCGTTGGTATTGTTTTTTATGTGTTATTTTGTCTTTGTGTGTTTGCAATGGTGTGTGGGTTGCGGTCCCGTTGGTTTGTGGTCAGTGGGTTGTGGTCCCCTTTTAAAGGAGACTATGTTTAACTTTTTTGGGGTATAAGTTGTAATATGTATTGTATCCGTGGGCATTGGTAGTGCATAGAGTAACTTGTTTTATGTTTTTTTATATGATGCAAAGATGGACTGAAAATATATCAAAGGCAAAATCCTTCAAAAACTCAATATGTCCAAGAATTAAGACAAGATTGGACAACAAAACAGCAATTCCACAAATTGGATTCCCAGGTACTTGTAATTTGTTGCCCACTCATTCTGATTTAGTCACCATTACCTCATTTGTGATTTATACTTGTATTGAATTGTGATAAACAGGTGGTCAACAAATCAGATATTTGAGGTTAGGCACAAATCATTTATTGGGGAGAAATTTGTGGTCAACATAGACAACAAACACTGCACCTGCAGGAACTGGAGTCTAACAGGGATACCTTGTTGTCATGCAATGGCTGCAATTAAGTTTCTGAACTTAAGTGAAGAAGATTTTGTCCCTTATTGGTTCAGAATCTCAACCTATGAAGAAACCTACAATTCCATCATATACCCTTGTAATAGTCAGCAAATGTGGATTCAAACAGAATTTCCATATGTATTGCCCCCTCCTAAACGAATTCTACCTGGAAGACCCAAAAAGAAAAGAAGACTTGAAGCTTGGGAGATGAACAAGAATGGGAAGCAAATTACAAAACATGGCTTGACTAAAAAATGTAGCATATGTAAAGAAGTTGGTCATAATAAAAAAAGTTGTCCTCAACAACCTCAACCAGCACCACCAACTCAACCAGCACCACCAACTCAGGCAACTCAGCCAACAAATGTGGGATCAGAACAACCACCAACACTTGTAACAACTTAGCCAACAAATGTGGGATCAGAATAGCCACCACCACCACCTATGACTCAACCAAGTCGGTCATCACAGCAACCACCACCAACACCAAATTAGACAACTCAATCATCACATCAGCCACCACAATCATCACAACAACCACCACAACAGACAACACACCAAGTAGGATTACAAACAGATGTAGGAAGTCACCCATGCCACATTTCAATTCCTCGTCCAACCTCAGCCATACCCAATAGAAGGCAAAAACTCCAGTATAGGAGAGGACATGTATGGAAGCCATGAGGCTTATTTATGCTTTTTTTGATGTTGCACCATTTATTTTGGGGCTTTGATGTATTATGCAGCTTTTAGATTTCTAAGTGAATAATGCTTTGTCTACTTTTATTTTGCAGCTTTTACATTGTAAGTTCAAAAATCCAAAACAATATTGGATGTCTTTTGTGTTGTAACATCAAGTACAATTATGTGTTTATATAATATTGTGTTATGACTGGAAATTTCTCTTTATTGAATGTTTGTAATGATTGTATTAAATACCAAACAAAGATTTCTTTAACACCAATTTTTCATTAATTAACTAACTGATACAGCAATTCAGCTTTCCAATTACATATTTCAAGTCAATAAAATGACATACACAAACTGATACCCCCAATACAAATTCAACACCACCCAATACAGATTTAATCACACATTTTTCATCAATCGTGACAACACAATAATGTTCACTACAACTAATAAACACATTATCCCTAGTAAAACATTAACAAGCATTCTGGATGCCTTAAGTTCTTTCTCCAGAATATATATCTTCCTCTTTTGCCTTATAATAGTGTTATCCCTTTCATCACTAGCATCTTCTAAACACCATTTAAAGTAATTACAACCAATGAAAGCTTCATTTCCCCTCTATTATTGACAACATTCAGAACACAAAACAACCTTCATGTTAGTTGCAACCACTTATTGATGAACGAATCATAGAAAAAGGGTGATGGATCTAACCTTGTAATTAGGACAACCTCAAAATTGCTTCCCACCATTTTTAGTAGTTTGAGCTGTTCTTAACACAACAACCTCTCCATAGTTGCAAGTGGGTGCTCCACCGTGAGACAAAACTGCACCACTATGATTATATAACCTAGGATTTTGCATACCCCACGAGTTACAGGAGCAAGATGAAGAACAGTGAGTCCTAGACATCACTCAAAATTAATAAAGCTTGGCAAATGAAGAAGAACTCTAGCAAAACGAAGAACAACAGTGAAATTAGGGCAAATGAACAATTCTATCTCCATAAATAACCTTCGTTGCCACCTCATTACACCACATTGATGACATGGTATTCAAAACTTGCCACGTTCTTGTTCCAAACTGACACAGTGGCACTATTCTGACGCCGTTTAATCAAAACTAACGGGAAGGGCCATTTTAAACTATTTTAACAAAGTGGATGACTAAATTGAATCCCGAAAAAATTAGGGGACCAAAATGAACCCAACATATAAATTAGGGGACCAAAAGTCTAATTAAGGCTTATTTTTACGTTTAGAATGACAAACTTCAAATTTTCTTTTCAAAAAAAATAAGGAAAAAGCTAAAAGTTAAACAAAATTAATTAAAATTACCGGAAAAAAAATCATTGAATTCATTTCTCTCCTTTGAGAATCTGAAATTTTGTATGACAATTTATCATTTAACAGTAATAAATAAAAACAATAAATTATTATGTAAAAGGAAATAAAATGAGAACATTAGGAGGACTAATGACACATTCAACACATTCGTTTATTTCGTATTAAAAAGGATGGAATGAAGAATTTGTTTCTAATTATTATTTTTACATAACATATTTTTGAAACAATTAAAAGTAATTTGTCCGTAAAAAAAATAAACATAATTTATTAAGAAAATATTTAATTGATGCTATTATTACACTATATATAAACATTTAAATTAATTATTATTTTTCTCATTATATTACTTATTATATTTATTACATATATTATGTACTTCATTTTAATAATATTATCTAATATTATACTCATTAAATATCACACACCCACACAATGTATATCTAATACAAATACAAAAAAAATGAAAGGATAAGCTAACTAATGCATCTAAAAAACACAATATTTAATACAAATAAGAAAAGATAAGGTAAGCTAATCCATTTAAAAGAAAAAAAACTCAATATTAAAGTAATAATAACTTATTATAAAGATTATTAAAACATATTTATAAAATTTAAAAAAAAAAGATTTTAGCCCAATCTTTATTAGTTTTCCTTTATTACCATTATAATACGTGTATAACATACCATCTCTATCAAAACCAATCCCATTGTGCTCTTATTCCAATTCAACTATCACTCTATAGCCTTCAAGGCTTAAACAAACTCTTAATTTATTTCATTCAATGAACATTCTCAAGAAAAATCAGCCTAAAAGCAACAAAAATAGTTCATATTCATCAAAATCAACTAGATCAACTCAAAATTACTTCTTAAGTATATGTATGATTCTTTTTCATATCATATCGTTATCCATGTGAAGCCTTCTTCAATTTCCACCACCTACATATATTTCTTTATGTAAGTTGAATACTAGTAGAGTTAGGATAGTCTCACTCACAAAATCTCCTTCAATACACTTTGACACGCTAAACAACAGTATTTTCCCTTGAAATTAACTACTATGACTCAAACTTCACATTATCAGACTCAAATAAAGTTCACAAAATTCTCTATTTACAAACCACAATCACTAACAAAAATTGCTCAACGCAATAGATCCACCGCACAATGACTTCTTGCTATCGCCCAACGCATGCACCACTACAACTATGATGCCCAACAACAGACAAATCACCCCAAACATTAATAAGCCAGAGGTTGATCTTTATAAAATTTTCAAACTGGCACCCAACAATCATATTCTAGTGCCAACGGTGAACAAAAGAAATGAAGGAGCAAACCTAGAATTCTAGATCTCTACAGATTCCAACAATTTCATATATACTTCTTTCAGTTCTTCTCATTTCATATTCAAACAAACAATCACACTCAAACATTGTCTACCAATCTCATGAGATTATCTTTTACATGTACAACACAAGAATCTCAATACATTGTTTAATCATAAAACACAATCACAAGAATCTCTTAACCATGGCAAATATCTAATAACAGTTCAATGAAATATATATCCTTTCAATACATTCAAGCATACTAAAATTTCTATCTATCAATATCATACATATAATCTAACATTGTTTAGCATATTAAAACACGTTATAAATGGTTCACCATATGTAGATATCACATAACATTTCACTTGCATCGAATCCACTAAATTCTCAAACTTGATAGATACAAGGGTCAAACCATATCCCCACCCTCTCAATACCAAATCTATCATACTTTGCCATGTAAATCAATAAAACCATAACCATATTCTCACTTCCTTGTTCATATATTAACCATTCTAACAATACTTTTCTTTATTTACCCAACCTCAAGTTATAAAACCCGAGGAATTTAAATAATTAAATAAATAGTTATTTAATAAGTGCGGGTAATGAGATCTTTTATGGCATTAAATGCTAACTTTCATGATGTAGGAAAATACTAGCTCAAATGGTTGAGAGTACTTAATTGTGTGAGAGGACTTGGGTTAAAGTCCTATATGTGCTAATTGTGTGTTATTTAATTGTATTATTTTTATGATATGTTTGAGTAGATTTATAGAAATTATCACGAAACATAATTCGTTGAATTGGTTGTACATTTGCTTTGATATTGGAGGGTTATGGGTTTGAACCTTGGCTTAAGTAGAATAACTTTCTTTTTGGAAAAATCAATTTTTGGGCATGAAGGTGAAGGGGCGGAGAAACCTTAGCCGTCTTAGAAGGCTGGAAAAACCACTGATAATGAATCTTGAAGGCCAATTAAAAGTGCTTCAATGCATTTTCGTTTTTTTTTTTCATTAAGCATAATTAAGAGATGGTTAATTAGCCAAGTAAGGGTGGAAGGAAGGGTTTTTGGAGTTTGTAAATTTCTAAGGTGTGGTTAGAGGTTTACAGAGCAACCATTGTGCCTATTGAGTGCGGAAAAGGGTGGATTGGAGGAAGAGCAAGGAAACTATTAGTGTTCAAGGAAGAAGCTCTAAAAACCATTGAAATAAGCAAGGAATCTAGGTTAGGGGAGTTGTATTACGTGTTTTATATGTAATAGATCATTTCCTAATTGATTGGAATGCATGTCCACCTTACTTTCTGCCAAAAATGTAATAAATAGTTCGTGTTTCTGAAATTTTCTAGAAACTGCCTAGTGGCACACGAACTGTTGCTAGGCGACACATGTGTTTGAACCCAGGTTTCTGGGTTTCCTTATGAATCGCCTAGCGACTAAGGGTGACCCGTCAGGCGATGTGTATTGTTTTGCCCAATTTGTGGTTTGTGGTGGTTTTTGTGACAATTGCGATGCTCGAGTTGATTCTATATGCATGTGTCGGTGAGTTGAATGTGGAAAATTGCCTGTGAGTTAAAATTTATATAAAATTGGTAAGAAATGAGATTCAATTGGGGATTAGGGTTCATAACGATGAAATATGTATTGGGTTATAATTGATGTACTGTCTGCATGAAAATAATATTGAATTGGACGGGCAGGAACTAGTGTGATGTTAAAAATTTAAAATTATACCAAAACGCTTACTGGAATTGGTAATTGGGAGCTTAAGGATTCGCGTAGGTGCAGGAAAATCTGGCCAGAACCTAGAATTTGTATGCACCGCCTGGCGGCAATTCATGTGCTGCCAGGCGACACATCAGGCGCAGACAATAAGCTGATTTTTTTGCTTCGCGTTGGATTTCTGGATGTGGCTATCTATAAATTGGGCACATGACGTGAGTAATTGAGCAGAAGGTGTGAGAAGGAAACCTTACGTGTGGGATAATTAACTCTATGTGTGACAAGTTAGTAATTACGATGTTATGTGTGTCAAAGCAATATTGGGTTTAACTGTGATGTTGCTCATTACCTAGTGGGAGCTATAATTATGTGTTAATTGGGAGGATAATTTACATTTGATGTGGCTTGTATTTTCTGGTAGAGGAATGAGGACATAAGAAATTGCATCTTATTTAAGCATAAGTGTAACTTGAATTGTGAAACCATGGATGTATTGCATTGTAATTCTATCATAGGGTTATGACTGGACAAGTGTGAATGTGCTATAATTTACGTATTGTGTGATTGGGATCCCTTAGGACCTATTTAATATGCCAAAAACCAATAGCATTGTGCTACTAGTATGGCGCCTGGTGGCGCGGGGTAAGTCGCCATGCAATAGATACCCAAAACAGTGGCATTGGCCACTAGACGTGCGTAGCACTTGGTGGCAGGGTTGGTTCCGCCAGGCAAAAGTTGTGTGGCAGAAGTACTGGAAGGCGCTTGGCACCTGGCGCCGTGAGATGCCCGCCAAGCAGTTTGGAACCAAGTTCTGCCTAGCGACGAGAGAGGTGTGCCAAGCAATTTTGGGTGCAAAGTTGGATCGCGAGGAGGATTTTTACACAGCTTTGGATGGAGGTCATTATGCGATGCTTTGTTGGGGGCTTAGTTACGAGTGTAACTCACATTGGGGTAACACGTGGCCACTCGAGGTTATAGCCTGGTGGTTTTGAAAGTCTAGTGGAATGTGCGAGATCGTGGCTCGTACAACGAGGTTCCAAAAGATTGCCCTCTTTAGTGAAACTAATTGAGTTTGGTAGTCTAGGGACAACTACGGACTGCAATTCGTATTGGGAAACTCCACTTGGTGTTGTAGATTGTGGTTGTGGCAAATTATTCTCGCGTGTGGACTATTAGGTGGTGGCTTGTAGTTGGAGGGGCGAGTAGACACTCGTGCAACAAAGATCGATCAGTGTACTCATCAAAGGGCGTAGAATCAAGATGCGTCCAACAGAAAGGTTGGAAGTTGAGGAATTGAGGATTGGGGTACTAACACAAGTCATGGTTATGAAATGTTTTAATTATGTCATGTTGTATTTATCTCTCTTGTATTTGAGCTCACCCTATCTATGTGTGTTTAGCGATTCATGTAACTTGTTACATGGGAGCAGATATTGATGTAGGTGAGCATGTGGATACCTAGAGTCGGAGTGAGGGCCAGCTATGGGTGTTTTTACTAGTTTTCTTCATGGAAGTTTTATGGACTATTTTAGTAATGGTTTGTAAACAATTTATAATTGTAACAATTGCACGCTATGGATTTTAGTTATATTTTGGCACATTGAAACAAACATTAAATTTCCCGCGTTTTGGGAAAGTACTTAATATTAAATACAAATTTTTTATTATTTTCTTTCTTTTTTTTTTAAATTAGTAATTTCCGGCCAGGACGTTACACAAGTCAATTCCACATACCTCCCACCTACCATCATAATGAAGGCGTGATCACCACCACCACCTTAGAAGCTCCCTCAAGAAGGATCACTAGAAGCATGTCTATAGGGGAGTCTTCTATTCCATCATCTTTATCTTTGTTTTGCACCACTTTAGTTTGAATTCCCTAAGTTGGTTTCTAGTTGACTTATTTTGGTTGTCTTGTTTTGTAGGTAATTAAGAAGAAGTATAGCATGGCTAGGTGGCACATGGTGATTGGAGCACATGGATGATGTGGAAAAAAGAGGAAAGAAAAAAGCATAAAGCAAAAGCAAAAGTAGACATGTATCTTGTCTCCTTTTGCCTTTTTGGTTTATTCCTTTGAAGGCTACTTGGTCTCCTTCCTCTTTTGGCCTAGAATCCTGATGGGAATGCATCCACCAATCATGTTCATTCACTTTGGCCAAGACTTCACTAGCTTTAGGTTTCTAGGTTTTGCTTGTTAGTCCATTCCATGTTTTTGTATTTGCTAAAGGACCCCTATGAACTCCTATTTAAAGGGTGCTCCTTGTCTTGTAAAAGGGTTGATCATTTTGTTTCTAAACTATTGTGTTTCAACCATCAAATTTCTGTGAGCTCTCCTTCCTAGAAGTGAACTCACCTTTGCCTTATCTTGCTTGCAAGTGGTGGCACCATCACTCATCTCTAGGGTTTGGTTGGCTTAGATCCCCCCTATGAGTAGCGTGCTTCTTCCATGCTTCATCTTCTATGCTTTCCATTTTTAATGTTTCTTCTTTCATTTTGTTCTTTAAGTGCTGTTAATGTCGTGTGATTTTTATGTTTGAATCCAACTCTTTTCTTCCTTTCATGAGCTTGAGAAATGAACCTTCACATCTAGATAGCTTGCTATCTTAATGTCCAGTGGGGATTTTCAAAAAGCTTTCTTAAACAACTTCATCATATTCATAACTCTAAAAGAAAACAAGACAATCCTTCATCACATCATAATCATAATTAATTCTCATATTTCACTATCACATTACATATCCAAAAATTTCTATTAATGTAAATATAATTATAATTACAGATCAAATTTTACCAATGATCTTCCCTTACCTCAATGTGGGTTCCCAAAATATACTACCCTTTACACAACTTCTCTTTGATTTGCTTTTTCTACACATGCAATAGGGGCCCAAAAAAGATCAGAGCATGATTCTAAGATTGCAATGGATAGAATTCCATCTAAAAGGTATAACAAAAGAATGTAGCCAAAAGAAGATTACATGCAAGGTTAGAAACAAATTGCTTCAACGTAAATGGAGTAGAAAATGAACTTACTCAAAAGAAGAAATTGATCGATCCAAAATGTTCCTTGGATCCTCAATTTCACCACGATGCAATTTAATTTTGAAAAGGATGAGAAATTACATGTTAAAATTGAGAGAGAAGGGAGAGATGATAAAGCTATGGAGGCACGGGAGAGAAAAAATAGAAGAAAGAAGAGAAAATGCAAGGGCATGCAAACACATGGGGTTTACTATATGTATATTAAACATACAATTTTTTTAATGAATATGTTTATTTAAAATTATATTAGTAACCATTACAAAATTATATATATAATATACATGTATAATTTTTCTTTTAGTTACTATTTTAAATAAGGCTTAATTACTAGATTGGTCTTCACTTTGGTGGAAAAGTTTCAATTTGGTCCCCAATTTACTTTTTGTGTCAATTGCGTCCTAAAATTTGTTGAAACGCTTCAATCAAGTTCTTTTATACTGATGCCATTAAAATCGTAATGGTTATGTGATTAGGCATGCTTATTTGGCAGGTGATGAAGATGTGTCACATATATTTTCTAATGTGGAATTATGACTGATCACAATATTGAAAAAATAGATAGAAATTGTATTTCATATACAATGCCTCCCTATCTTGGGGTTGCACCTTTATTCATCATTATCTCCATCCCATTACACCACCCTCTCCTAAATCCTTCATTAAGTTTTACGCTAAACATTAAAACACATAACATAATCTGCAAAAAAAATAATAATAAAAATCTAAGACATATTGCAAAATTCTTTAATTTAATTCTTTATTTGAGGTGGAACGAAAACGGTTCAAGGTTTAGAGAAAAGGCAAATTGGAGGAGGTAGGAAAGCTAGATCGGAAAATGCAGTTCTTGACATCCACAATCAACGTCATTGTTGTTGTTCCAGGCCTCAATGCGTTTGTTTGAATCTCTGTCGAAAAGATGAAGGATTGGATTTTTATTGAAAATGTATGATTTAGAAAAGGGTGAAGTTAAAGTGAAGAAGAAGTTATACTTTTTAGAATTTCTTGGTTATTGGGGATTTTAAAGGAGGATGACGAGGTCAATATAACGTCGTTTCAAATGAATTAGGGTTTTCACTCTTTTTGTTGTTGTCGAGGAACCCTAATGAAGAAAATGAATGAGAAGAAGAATGTAGGAGAATTAGTGGCGTTGACAAAGCTTCTAATTATGGTCGACGTCGGAGGATGAAATTTTGATTGGGTAGAGGTGTCATTGACTCTGTGGTTGAGGAAGGAAGAAGCCATGGGTGTCTAACTTTGGTGTCATTTGTAGGGATGGCAACGGGTCGGTCGGGCACGGATAATGTGTAAGACTCGTGGAAATTAATTAATTAAATAATTAATAAATTAATAAATGTGGGTGGTGGGAACTTTGATGTCATTAAATGTTAATTGGTATGATGTGGAATAGTACTAGCTCAAATGGTTGAGAGTACTTAGTTATGTTGAGAGGACTTGGGTTTGAGTCATATGTATGCTAATTATGTGTGGTAGAGTTATTATTATTTTGATAAAACATTTGAGCCTGTTAAGTGATAATATAATCTTAGGATTTTGCTAGTTATCACAAAATATGAATTAGCATAATGGTTGTGCTTTGGCCTTATGAATGGATGGTCACAGGTTCAAACCTTGATGGCATGAAGTAGACCTTATTTTTGCTAAATTTAGCTTGGAATGCATGTGAAAGGGCAAAGGTAAACCTAGAATGAGGAGCAACCAAGGGCTGGAAATGCAAGAGGCTGAATTGGGAGAAAGTTTGAAGCAAAACACTGATGAAGAAACGAACATTCATTTTTTTCATCAATTTGATCAAGAATTCCAGGTTAGGGGAAGTTGTTTCGTATGTGTATAAATTATGCTTTTGGTTCTACGTTTCTCTTCTCAAATTGATTTTTGTATGCTTTGGAATTGTGATATACTTGATGTGTACGAACTTTTGGGGTTATTGGTTTACTGTGCTAAGGCTTTTTTATGTTTTTGGGATGAAATGGGTAAGGGTTTTGGTTCAGAATGATGGATCATGGATGAGTTCTAAGATTGTGGTTCAAATGTGATTATAACATGTTCATTTAGGTTCTCGGTGATTATATGGTTGCTTAGTACGACTTATATTGTGTTTGGTATGGTTTTGTTGGTCTTTCGCGTTTGAACAGGGGGTGGAACTCTGTAAATTTCGCCCACGTGAGTCACACTCACCTAAGCGAAAGTTGCAAAAACTCGTCCCTGGTGTTGACTCGCGCATCTCGCTCAGGCGACAAATTTTGGTCTTGTGCGACACGTACGCTCGCTCAAGCGAGTGGCTCGCCAAAGCGAGGTTGCGATGAAACAGGTCACGACTTACGTCAAATTCTCGTCCAGGTGAGGGGTTTTGTATGTTGAGCAAATGGGGGTCTCGCTCAGACGAGAAGGACTCGCCTGAGCGAGAGGTCATAGTGAACCACTGTTCCACACTCGCTTAGGCGAGGTGATGGGGCTTGAGCGAGGCAGGTGTACTATTTTGGGCGAGGACCCATGGCTTAAGCGAGAACGGTGAAAAGTCAAGTTGTGTGTACTGTTTGAGATGGTTTGGTTGATAATTCCTAATTGTAGGAATTATTATGCTTGTGGTTGTGGTGTTTTGGTTTGAAGGACTATAGGATTTTGGGATGTTCTTGGTTTGAGTCGCGAACGAGGAGTTCGTGATGGGTGGACCGCATGCGGAACATGAACAGTTTAGTTCACCGGAGGTACTCTCGTTGGGATGAGTGAGCGAGGGAGTTCATAGTAGAAAAGGCGGGTATGCGTGTCCGGGTCTAAGCAAGGAGTTCGGATGAGCGGACGAGAATGTCCGTGAAGTAAGACTACAAGCGGGATAGGCTTGTAGGTTGGACCACGAGCGAGGAGGGTCGTGGAAGCACATGAAGTCCCAATATTAAGAGTGCATGCATGAACTCATAATGTTTTTGGGTGGGGAAATTGGGTATTTTATTATAAATGATTGAATAATTGTGATTTATCGGGTCGGTGTAATTCAAATTTATGTATATCTTATGCATAGCTCACCCTATCTATTTGTGTGTGGCGATGATCGGGTAACTTATTATCCGGGAGTAGATGATGTTTCAGGTGAGCCAGGAGATGCTTAGTGGCAGAGTGAGGGGAGCGAGTACGAGGAGATTTTATACATGTTTTATTCCATTTTCATGTAATTAAATTATTGTTTTGGACTTTCAAATTATAATGGAGAATTATGAGTATTTTGTTTATTTATAGTGGATATTAAATTTGAAGGTTTTGAAATTTTCCCACGTTTTAGGGAAATGATTTAATAATAAATGTGGAATTTATTTTGTTTTGTTATTTTATTATTTTAAGTAATATCCCACTAGGATGTTACATAATGCCTACTCGCAACCCGACCCAAAAAAAAAATTCACCCGCTACCCGCCCATTTACCCGTCAGGTATCTGCTTAAAAAATACTCGCAGATTTTTTTAAAACTCGCGGATACCTGTGGATACTCGCGTATCTGTGAATATTAAAAATATATATATATTTTATAAAGTTTTTTTAAACAAAAATTACAAAAAAATATAATATAATATAAATTCAATTCAATTTTAATTTTAATTAAATTTAACCTAATAAAATATAATTTTAATTTTAATTTTACTTAAATTTAACTTAATAAAATATAAATTAAATTTTAATTTTAATTTTTTACGAGTAATAGGTACCTGTAGGTACATATAGTATGATACCCGCACCCGACCCGTTTATAAACGGATATTAAAATACCGATTACCGCGGGTACTAACTACTCACAGTGGATTTTATCCATGGATATCTCTAGGTGCGAGTAATTTTGCCATCCGTAATCATTCATGTAATGAAGAAGAAAATAGAGCACGTACCATTCATTAAGGCAAACATCATCTTTTTAATTAAAAAGAACAACTTTGACACGCATCTCCATTTCCACAACAAATTTAAAATTTTTTACATGTATATGTTACACTTTGCCACATCATCACCCTCTTAATGTTGTTTTTGGAAAACTAACATAGAAAGTATGTGATTAAAGCATTTTAACGAATTTTGGGATGTAATTGACAAAAAAAAGTAAAGTAGAGACCAAGTTATTTGCACACTGAATACTTTATGACATTTCTTGATACTCCTGATTTTAAGCTCTTTGATCATTTTGTGCATAATGAGCATTCTCATCAATTTGATTTTGATTTTCAAACTATTAACTAGTGCTATACCCATACGCACGGGTGGTGTGTTTTTTTTTTAAATTTTATATTTGTAAAATAAAAAAATATTAATTATTTATTATAATTAATATTTTTTCATATATAATTATATAATATTATTGTTCATAAAATAATAATAATAATAATAATAATAATAATAATAAATATTAGAGTTAAATATTATTAGAATTATGATCAATGTAATTTTATTTTTTGTCGTTATGATTTTTAATGGAGTAATTTAAAATTGGTTACAAATAACTTTAAATACTTTGCTACTTGGAATAAAAATATATTATATTTTTTAATAGATTATTTTAAAATTGCTTACAAATAATCATAGATATTTTGTTAGATGGAATAACAAAATATTATGTTTTTTAAATTGCTTACTAATAAATAAATTGGTTACAAATAATATTATGGTTATTATTATTATTGTGATATTTATGTATTAAAATGTCACATGTTAATGGTTACTATAATATTTGGAGGGATATATTAATTAAAAGTTTAAAATAGGTACAAAAGTGAGGAATTGTTTTTTTTTTATATTTTGGAATACAAAATTACAAACATTAAAAGTAATATATGAAAAAAGATGTTTTAAGAGGTAAAAAATTGTTTGGTGGATTTGTCTGCGTTCAAAGAAAAAGTTTAACCCTGGGTGGAAAAGGAGAAGACAACTTCATGTATCAAGAAGATTGTGCAAGATTTCCAAGATTTGTTACAGTGATTTGATCTAGACAAATAAGTTTATTTCCAAAATTCGTTATCGTGATTTCATCATAGTAAAATAAGTTTGTTTGTATATAATATAAAATGCATTGGATTGGAAGACGACCATTAGTTCAATATTTTTATAATTATTATTATATTTAAATAGAAAAATTATATTAAGTGTTATAATTATGTATAATTATATATAATATCTAAAGAAATAATTTGATAATATTTAGATGTAAATTTATTTGCTTTAAATTATAAAATTGATTAGTGATGTGTAATTAAACCATATAAAAGGTTGAGGTGGAGTTTACACTTTTACATATAAAATATAGACATAAGATATTTTAGGAATCCGAACAAAACAATAATAAGAAGAATAATAATCACAATAATGATAATGATAATTATTATAATACTAATATAAAATAATTATACTATTATTAGTAACATTAATATTAATAATAAAAGTAATAATAATACTGAATATTTATTAAAACTAATATTTACGCTAATACTACTAATATAAATAATAATAATTCAAATAATAATAATAATATTATGGATCCCGTAAAAAAGAATAATAGTATGAAAACAATTAAATAACCAATCACGAGTATTCTTAATAATAAATAATATTTCTTTCAGAAAAATAATTTTTAATAATAATGTTAATAATAATACTAATGTAATACAACTAATAATAATAAGTAGTAAATGGTACTGAAACATATGCATGTGTACAATTATTATTATTTTTTAAATTATATTAAGAAAATTAATATAATTATAAATAATATGATATTTTTTTACTAATATATAATCAAAGAATGAATGTTAGTTGCGCACACATAGGTATATATAACTTGTAATTTAATTATATGTCTTAGCCTATGAAATTATTTTTAAAAATATACCTTGAATGATCTATATAATATTTTATGATTAGATTAGATGAATTAAAGTTAACTCCTTTATACCTAAATCATGTGCAAATGATCCTAAGAAAATTTCTCTGGTCAATTAAATGTCAGAAAAATTTCTTCGGTCAATTTTTATCCCGCAAAAGAAAAACATTTTACATTCATATCTATCTTTTAATTGTAATTATTATTAGAACGCCATGAAAATATGATAATTTTGGAAAACATGTGACTTTGTCACTTTTCTTAGTAAAAAATTCATATTACGTAATTTAAATACACTTTATTGTGCTATAATTAGATCTTCAATCCAGATCCGTATCTTTCATTATGCATGCTCTATAAATTTTTTTTTTAATTAAATAGATCCACACTAAAGTATAATGAAAACAACACTTTAATATTAAATATATTCACACTAAAGTACAGTAAAAATAGTGATTTAGGAGGAAAAAAAAACTCCTAGCCAACTTGAGTGAATACCTTCAAGAATGCACCCACAATTACATGATCAAGATTGATGGGTCGATTTATGATGAATTAATGATTGCAATTTATATGCATCGAAACGTAATAGAGTGTGGAATTTAAGGGAATTTGGCTTGAGTGTAACTCATTTTTGTTTTGTTAACTTTCTCCGATCAATGAATTGTGCTTTAGATTATTAGGGAGGAATGACCCATGTGTTTGCATATTAGAAGGGAAATGTAGTCTAAAATCTGTCATATTTTTTTGTGAAGAAATTATTGTGATAAGTTAATCTTGAATAAAGTGTAAGTTTTTTTTTTCTCTATCATGATTTTAGTGTATTTTGCCATGATTTTGTTATTGTTTATTTTTTACTTTAACAAATACTCCATGTGATAATAAATGAAATATAATTTCATAGTGAGATTTTATTTGAGACTATAATTTTATATAATTTACTATTAAATTTAAATAAAAATTTTGTAGCAAAAATTAAATATTAAATTTAAAATTTATTTACGAATTTATAAATATTAAATAAAAAATTAAATATGTTATCCTAATTTAACTATCAATATTATCTATATAACTTTTGCTATGTTGGCTTTTTGACACATCTCATAATATCTCTAAAACTATTTACAATTAAAGATATATAGGAATAGTTTAAACATATTAGTTTATTACTAATAACAATATTAATAATACTAATAATAATATTAATAAGGCCAATTCTAATTTCAATATTGATAATAATAACAACAATAATCATAATCATAATTATATTAATAATAATAATAAAATACAAATAATGATTATAGTAATAATAATAATGTAAATCATCTTGGAACTCCATTGAAGTTGTGGAGAAAAAACTATGATACAACAATCCACCATATTTCAAGTCCTTCAATTACTCACCCAACTTTATATTTTGGAAACAAAAGAACACATAGTGGAAAAACTTTTCCTAATCCTAACAAAATCTTTCAGATATAGATACTTTATTTCATTCCATACCTCTTGAAAAAAAAACACATAGTTGGAACACTTTTATTGTATTTGATTTTTTTTATCCTAATTTATATTAAAATATTAATGTAATATTCTTATATTCAAATAAATATATATGAGTACTTTTTATATTATATATTAAATAAAATTAAAATTTATAATTAAATTTATAAATTATAAATTATATTAAAATGAAAGGTATTATATGGATTGTTGTTAAATTAAGATGTAGGCATATTATACAATACAACATAAAATTGATGTTTAAATTTTTCAATAGAAGCATATATAGATATAAATCTATAAACAATTTAAACCAAAAAAAACATAGAAGAAGCGTTTGTTATTAATAATAATAATACTAATAGTAATAGTAATACTAATAATAATTATAATAATAATAATAATAACAATACCAATAACAATAATAATAAAAATAATAATAATAACAATAATGATAATGCTAATTATAATCCTAATAAAAATAATTTTAAATTATAATAATAATAATAATAATAATAATAATAATAATAATAATAATAATAATAATAATAATGTTAATATCAATACTAATACCGATATATACAATAATATTATATCGATAATAATAATAAGGGTTAAATATGTTTTTTCTCATTACATTTTGACTGAAAATTTAATTTAGTCCCTTTTGGAAACATTGAACCAATATAGATTTAGTCATTTTAACAAAATTTTATTAAGTTTATTTGACATTTCAAACACATTTTATTATAATATTTTAGTTTGTTTATACTGTTTAACATATTTTCTCTTCAAATGTAATTGACAAATGCATTTGAAACGCCAAATAAACTTCAAAATAATTGTTTAAAGGACTGAATCCATGCATTTATAAAGATAAAGAACTAAATTGGTTCAAAGTTTCCAAAAGGGACTAATTCCAATTTTCAATAAAAGTTAAACAATCAAAAACATATTTAACCCTAATAATAATATCAATATTATAGGTAATAATAGCAATACTATTAATAATACAAATAATTATTAAAGATGATAGATGGTTGTTCTTTATTTTTTTTTTGTTATAAATTAATTAAAAATAAATAGTAAAAGTAAAAGATGATAGATTATAGTTATTGTAACTATTCTCCGAATAGTAATGTTGTTATGTAAATTAAAAGATTGAGTTTTGATTTTAAAATTTAACATATTAAATTTAATTGTGTTTAATATTGTTCCTTCAGAGAACAAACAAGATAAGTTAGGCACAAGAGTTACCTTACCCATGTAGTCCGCTATCTCCTCAGTTGGCCTCTTCCCGGTCGATACATGTCGGATTGGACCCAGAAGGGGTTACCTGCAGAAGGGACTCCGAAGCTCAAGTGAGTCAAAACTCTCAAAAAGGTCAAATTTATGATTAATGAATGTGTACCTTTAATTCGTGGGGTCCATGCGTATTTATAGAGCATTAATGATGTCCGGTTATCCCGTGGGTCGGGCCTTGACTTTGGGCTCTAGCTTGGGCTGTGAGTAGGCCTGGGCCCTAATCCAGGCCCTTAAGGCCTATCGAACGCGGGGGCTTCCATTTTAGTAAGTCTTCAATAGCGGTATGATCCGTTTACTTCCAGACTTGTCGGATGCCGTCCTTGGCCGCACACTGTCCTAGGTTGGCCGCTTTGTTGTTACTTTAGCTTTTATTCAGTTATGAGTCTGAGTCCATGCCAGCCCAAGTCGTGTACTTGGGTTGTTTCCGGCATGTATGTGAGGGTTGTCATGTATATGGTCAAGTTGACCAGGTCCGGTACACTAGTCCCCCAGCCTTTACCGATACAATGTGTCGGTGAAGGGTGATATGTATTGGTATGCTAGTCAAGATCGGCTAGGTGTGATACACCAGTCCCCCAGCCTTTAAGTGTGATGAACAATGTTAAGGCTAGGAGACGTTTGGGCAGGCGAAAAGGTTTGTGGCAGTTGAAAAGACGTTAGAAAGCTGACTTAGGGAAGTTTGGCGCCGCCATTTTGGTACTTTGTGATGATTGAAAAGAGTTATGTTTTTCGGGGGAAAGGGTTGTGATGCTTGAAATTCGCGTGTATAAATGATGATGTTGTTGCATTTCGTTCATTCTGTTTCATTTGCAAAAAACTTGTTCGCGTGCGTATAGAGCTGTCTGATATCTTCTCTTCCTCCTCCGTCATCTTTTCTAGAGAAATCAGGTATGTCTAGTAGTAGCGATAGGTTTTCGTTGTCAAACTCGGATAGTGAGCGATCTAGGGATAGCGGGAGTAGTCGAAGTGATAATAGTGATAGGGAAGAAGTGGGTAGTGTAGGAAGAATTCCAATGGAGAGGGTGGTTGAGATTAGGAAGATCTGCCTGAGGAGCTAGTTGAGAGCAATTGGCCGGCGAAGACCGGATATGAATGGGTAGCGGCAGATGTGCGGACTCAGCGGTCGTTGTTTCGATGGTCGCGCTTACTAAAATCGTGGTTGAATTGTACGCCTATTTTTGAAAAGGGTGTGCGAAGGGATCTAATTGCTCCAGAGCGGGTTACCGTCGTTGAATGTGCGTGCCATGGCCAAGAAGGAGCAGCTGAAGAATTCTTTTATATGTACATGTGCCACTTCTCACAGCTGCACATTCGTCTACCTTTTGACGAATTCACTATGGGAGTGTTGCGATTGTTGAATGTTGCCCCTACTCAGCTTCATCCGAACAGCTGGGCGTATTTGTAAGCTTTCAGATTAATGTGCATGGCGTTGTATTTAGAATCATCTCCCCGAGCGTTCTTATATTTCTTTGTGACGAGGCCGAAGAGTCCGATAACATGATTATCGTTAATCAGCCGACGCGGTCTCAACAAACTGGAGGCCTTCACTCAGTCATTCAAGCACTTCAAAGATGGGTTCTTCAAAGTTGTGGTGAAGCTGGCTGGTCAGTCGCATTTCTATACCGCTGATGGTAACACTAAGTTTCCATTCTTCTGGACCGACAACCCTTGGAGATATAAGGTGATTTCGAGGGAAGATCTGTCGGTGGGTGAGAAGGAGGTGGTGGATACTTTGATGCAATTTAGCGATAAGATGCCCACTAAGGGCTTAATTAGGGTGTATAATTCAGTTCACCCTATTATAGATATTGAAGGTATTTTTATTTGTAACTTTGAACATTGTAATTGATTGGAGTATTTTGACGATTTGTGTGTTGTGTATTTCAGGGCATATAGCGCAACTTGGCAAGAAGAACTTGACACTTTTTCAAGCCCTTCGTAAGGAGAAGGCAGTGAAGGCTAAAGTTGCTGGGAACACTGCGGTTCCTAACTTGCAGGACTCGCTGGTAGATGTCCATGTGCATGGGAGTACAAAAAGGAAGGTGGAGTTGCCTGTAAGGGCGGGCAAGGGCAAGGATGTGAAGAGAGTGCGAGCTGTCGTGATGGGGGCAGGCTCGGGTAGTGGAGAGAAGGGGCCGGGAGTTGGGTTGATTGAGCTTCCGGAAACTACTGTGAGGAAAGACATTGCCGGAATCACTGATAAACTCAATTGACAATATGGAGCCGAGAGCTTTGGTGAGGGCCATGGTTGAATTTAACAGCAAGACCTTGCTGCTTAGCCGGCGTGTGGGTTCTTTGTATGAGCGAGAGGTGAAGGAAGGCAACCGAACCAAGGTGGAGGAGTTGTAGGAGAAAGTTGATAAGCATGACGAAGAAAAGGAGGCTTGGAAAAAGAAGGAGGAGGAGTGGGAACTGGAAAGGAAAAGGCTCGCTTCGTGAAGGGTACGATGCCTTGATTCTGAGGAAAAGTTAAAGGGTCGAATTGCAGAGCTTGAGGCCGACTATGACGATATGAAGGAGAAGCATGATAGGCTGGAGGGTGAACTGGAAGACTTGAAGAGCTGCATAATACAAGAACATATCAATGGCTTTCAGAAGGGTGTTCGGCAAGCGGCATTTTTCTATGAGAGTGTTGATGCTAACGATGTTAGGTTTGATGTGAATAAATATGTTGTTGATGGTGTGCTTATAGATGAGGAGGAATTTGGTTCAGAAGGAAATGAGGAAAAGGAGGCGGCTGACGCTAATGTTGGTGGTGATGAGGTGGTGGCGGAAGACGTGGAGCAGAAGGCGGCTTAGGATTTAATTTAATACTTTCAATTTAGTTTAATGATTCTAAGTCTATAATAACTCGTACATTGCTCTATTTTGCTGTTTGATATGAATGTCGATTACTTGCGATTTAATTGCTCTTTATATGTATGTATGGAATATTTGTGTATGCTATATGTTAAGGGTGTTCGACCCAGGCCGCTTACTTGTGGTAAGGGTGGGGAACTTAAAACGAATTAACATGAAGTTAAGGGTGTTCGACCCAGGCCGCTTACTGGTGGTAAGGGTGGGGAACTTAAAACGAATTAACATGAAGTTAAGGATGTTCGACCCAGGCCGCTTACTTGTGGTAAGGGTGGGGAACTTAAAACGAATTAACATGAAGTTAAGGGTGTTCGACCCAGGCCGTTTACTTGTGGTAAGGGTGGGGAACTTAAAACGAATTAACATGAAGTTAAGGGTGTTCGACCCAGGCCGCTTACTTGTGGTAAGGGTGGGGAACTTAAAACGAATTAGAGTGAAAACGTAGGAAAGTTGTATAGTTGAGAACCCTTCGTTTTATTTATTGAATGTGGGGTGCCTCGTTAAAACATCCCTGGCCAAAACCCTCCTTAGGGAAAAAGACCGGGTGAGGAAAAAGAGTACACCCAGGGTTACAAGTATTGGTCCATCTACAGTGTACATTCAGCTAAAGTAGAATTTGAGGTGCGATACGTTCCAAGTGTTGGGAATCTCTTCCCCGGATAAGTGCTCCAAGCGATAAGCCCCTCCTCCTACGTCTTCGCGTATACGGTATGGGCCGTCCCAATTGGCGGAGAACTTGCCATCCTTCTTTCTAGCACTACTGGTCATTCTCCATACTAAGTCCCCGATGGCGAATGATCGTGGGCATAGGTTTGCATTATACTTTCTGGTAGCTCGTTGTTTGGCAGCTAAATTGTGTATTTGGGCTTTCTCTCTGAGTTCTGGTAGGAGGTCAAGGTGAGTAGCCATGTTCTGATGGTTGTGGGTTGGATCGTATAGTTCTCGACGCAGGGATGGTTCACCAATTTCAACTGGTATCATGGCGTCTGCGCCGTAAACTAGGCTGAAAAGGGATTCATTTGTCGCTGATTGAGTGGTGCACCTGTAAGCCCATAGCACTTCTACTAACTCTTCGGGCCATCGGCCTTTGGCACTGTCTAACCGTTTGCGTAGTTCCACGAAGATAACTTTATTTGTCGCCTCTGCTTGTCCGTTGGTTTGTGGATGTTCTACAGAACTTGTGATGTGCTTGATGTCTAGGCTAGTGTAGAATTTGGCTAGCTCTTTGTTGATAAATTGTCGGCCATTGTCTGTGATGATGGTATGTGGAACACCATATCTGCATATAATATCCTTCCAAACAAATTGCTGAACTTGCAGGGCCGTGATGGTGGTTAGCGGCTTGGCTTCTGTCCATTTGGTGAAGTAGTCGACGGCTACAATTAGGAATTTCACCTGCCCTTTGCCGGGTGAAAAAGGGCCGAGGATGTCCATTCCCCACTTAGCGAATGGCCATGGGGATAGTATGTGGTGTAGTTGTTCTTGTTTTTGGTGAATAAGGTTGCCATGTTTCTAACATGGTTTGCACTTTCTGACATAATCCTGGCAGTCTGCTTCTATAGTCGGCAAGAAATATCCGGCTCTAAGAACTCTGGTAGCCATGGTGCGTGCGCCGGAATGATAGCCACAAATGCCTTCATATAGCTCTTTAATAACATATTGTGCTTGTTCTGCCGTGACACACTTGAGAAGGGGTTGGTCGTATCCGCGTTTGTAGAGGTCGTCGCCTATCATGGTGTATCTGGCGGCCTTAGCCAGCCAAGTTTTGTCTGCATCTTTAGGGGCGTTGCCGATTTTGAGGTATTGGATGTAGGAGGTGGTCCAGTTATGACTTTGGGAGGGGGTGACGTTGTCAGCTGGGGCGTGGGTTAAATTTTGACAAGTGTGTGTGATGGATGGAGTAGATAATGTTTGCTATAATAGGGATCGGTGACGGCCTTTTAACTTGGTGCTGGCCAATTTGGAGAGGATGTCGGCTCTGATGTTGTCGGTCCTTGGAATGTGTTCGATGCGGACTTGTTCGAAGGCGGATTGAATGACTGCACGGACCAGGTGGTAATACTGTAGAAGGATGGGGTCTTTGATCTATAACTCGTCACTTAGATGGCCCACAGTGAGCCTGGAGTCGGTTTTACACGTTAATTTCTTGACACCTACCTCGCGGGCTAGGGAAAGGCCAACGAGGATTGCCTCGTACTCGGCTTGGTTGTTCGACGTTTTGAATGCAAAGTAAAGGGATTTTTCAATGAGGATGTCATTGGGGCCTTCTAAGACGATGCCAGCACCGACACCTTTTGGATTTGAGGAACCATCTACATGAAGCGTCCACTGGTCCTCTGTGGGTATGTGCTGGAGGTCGTTGATGAAGTCCAACAGACATTGGGCTTTAATGGGGCCATGGGGTTCATAGCGGATGTTAAATTCTGACAGCTCAACGGCCCATGATGACATGCATCCGGCTAGATCTGGTTTTTGCAATATTTTTTGGATTGGGTAGTCGGTTTTAACGGTTACGCTGTGGTTTTGGAAGTATGAGCGTAGGCGTCGTGCTGCGTGGACCAAGGATAGGGCCAACTTCTCTACCATTTGATATCTGGTTTCAGGATCTTGTAGTGTTCTGCTTACAAAATAGACAGGGTGATGCGTGCCTTCTGTTTCTTGGACCAGCGCGGCGTTAACGGTGTGGTCAGTAGCTGTGATGTATATGAGGAGGGGTTGATGAGTGTCCGGCTTGTGGAGGATAGGTGGGAGGTTAGGGTTGTTTTCAATTTTTGGAAGATTTGTTCACAATCATCAGTCCACGTGAACCGGGTGGATTTCTTTAAGAGTTGAACTATGGGTTGGGTTTGTTCGGCTAGGTTGGGTAGGAAGCAGGAGATGGCTGTGAGGCGGCCTATGAGGCGTTGAACTTCCTTGATGGTAGTGGGGCTATGCATCTCGATGATGGCTTTATATTTTTCGGGGTTGGCTTCTATGCCGCGCTGGGTTAACATAAAACCAAGGAATTTACCTCGGTCGACGCCGAATACACACTTGTCTGGGTTGAGGCGAAGGTTGTATTGGCGTAGGGCGGAGAAGACTGCTGATAAGTCCTCAGCATGTTGACGATGACTTGGAGACTTGACAACCATGTCATCGACGTATACTTTGACACATTGTCCCATTAGATGATTGAAAACCTTGTCCATCAGCCGTTGGTAGGTTGCTCTAGCGTTTTTGAGACCAAAAGGCATTACCCTGTAGAAGTAGTTGGCGCCGTCCGTGATAAAGGCGGTTTTGTGCATGTCAGATGCGGCCATAGGGATTTGGTTGTACCCGGAATATGCATCTAAAAAGCTAAGTACTTTGTTCCTTGCTGCGCCGTCAACAAGTCGGTCGATGTTGGGTAAGGGGTAGGCATCGCGAGGGCAAGCTTTGTTTAGATCCGTGTAGTCTACACACATTCGCCATTTGCCATTGGCCTTCTTCACCAAGACTACGTTAGAAAGCCAAGTGGTGTACTGAGCTTCTTCTATGAACCCTGCGTTTAGTAACTTGTCGGCTTCAACCTTAGCTGCCAGGCGGCGTTCTTCACCAAGCTTGCGTTTTTTCTGGGATATGTAGCGGGCTTCTTTATAGATGGATAATTTGTGGGATGCCACCAAAGGGTCTACCCCGGGTAGATCAGCGGTTGACCATGCGAAAAGATCTGTATTGTTGATGAGGATGGGTGTGATGATGGCACGCTCGTTAGAGTTTAAACCTGTGCCTAGGTTGATGGAGTGGTCGTTAGGAAGCTCTAGAGGGGAGGTCTCCTCAACTGGTTCAAGACGAACATCTCGGCCTACTCTAGGGTCCAGATCTTCGCTGGATAGGGCGATGCTGGAGCCGGGGGGTTGTTCAATGTGGTTGGTTTGTTGAATTGGGAGTTGTGGTCGCAGGCTGGCCATGTAAGATTCGCGTGCATAGCGCTGGTCACAGTGAATGGTAAGGATGTCGCCGAAAGGGGAAGGGAACTTCATGGCCAAGTGAGGGGTGGAGACGACGGCGCCAAGGGTGTTGAGGGAAGGACGACCCAAGAGGATATTGTAGGATGTTGGCGCGTCGACGATAAGGAAACGGATTGGGATGGTTTTGGTTTGGGTCCCCTCACGAAAGACGGTGTGAAGGTCGATGTAGCCACGGGTGGATACTTGTTCACCGGAGAAGCCATATATTGGCTCGTCATACGGGACCATGGCGGTGTCCGGAAGTTGAATTTTTTGGTAGGTGCCCAGTAGAGGATATCAACAGAGTTGCCTTGATCAACAAGGACTTTCTTAACAGCGTAGTTTTCGATTTCAACGGTGATAACCATGGGGTCATCTTGTTAATGGTCGAGGCCATGAAAGTCGTCATCTGTGAAGATGATAGGAGGCATGCAGCGTCTGTGGTGGAAATGGGTGATATGGTTGATGGATTGATATGGCAGAGGTGTCTTTTTCTGGCAGAAGAAGTGGATCCTCCACTAGCGAAGCCACCAGAGATGGTGTTAATGGTGCTATGGGTTGAAACCATCTTCAGAGAAAAACGGGTACTAAAGGTGTTCGTCTCGTACCCCACGATGGGCGCCAATTATTCCTGCAGAGAACAAACAAGATAAGTTAGGCACAAGAGTCACCTTACCCATGTAGTCCGCTATCTCCTCAGTTGGCCTCTTCTCGGTCGATACATGTCGGATTGGACCCAGAAGGGGTTACCTGCAGAAGGGACTCCGAAGCTCAAGTGAGTCAAAACTCTCAAAAAGGTCAAATCTGTGATTAATGAATGCATACCTTTAATTCGTGGGGTCCATGCATATTTATAGAGCATTAATGATGTCTGGTTATCTCGTGGGTCGGGCCTTGACTTTGGGCTCTAGCTTGGGCTGTGAGTGGGCCTGGGCCCTAATCCAGGCCCTTGAGGCCTATCGAACGCGGGGGCTTCCATTTTACTAAGTCTTCAATGGCGGTATGATCTGTTTACTTCCAGACTTGTCGAATGTCGTCCTTGGCCGCACACTGTCCTAGGTTGGCCGCTTTGTTGTTACTTTAGCTTTTATTCAGTTATGAGTCTGAGTCCATGCCAGCCCAAGTCGTGTACTTGGGTTGTTTCCAACATGTATGTGAGGGTTGTCATGTATATGGTCAAGTTGACCAGGTCCGGTACAAATATGATAGTATACTTAATGTTTAATATATTATATATCATAACGTACCGATATTTCAATTTGGATCATTTATCGTGTGCGATATATATCCGTGTTTGATACTTGAAAATATTTAATATGTAGTATCTAATCTATATAGCAGTAGTACTTATGATGACAATAATTTAAAAACAAATGTTGACAAAATTTAATACATACGATTTTAATTTAGATTCACATAATATTAATCATATACTTATCATGTTTTTTAGAATTATTTTACACTTTTCCCTATCAATTTATACAACCATAGACCGTGTGGGAGTGGAAAAATCAAATATTTAATTAACATAAATATTTATCATTATTAAACTTTAAAAAACAATTTAAATTTTTGTATTGTATTTAAAAAATTAATATCAATCTACATTTAAACTTTGGTGTTTCGGTTATTAAAAGCATCATATCAATGGATTACACAACCATATATTATATGATAGTGTCTAGCATAAATTGGGAGCTTATTAGAGATCACTGAGAGCACAAAGATATTGAATTATCTATCTTGTAAATTTCAGTTCATCTGCTTAAAATTTTGTAAACTCACGACTAACTACTACTATAAAGAATTAGAGAAATTAAAATTGAAATAAATTTACATAGAATCCAACAGAGTTCAACAATTCAAGAAAAAGAGCTGAGAAAAACCAAACAATTCTACATCTATGCAAAAGTAGAATATAATCAAAATAATGAACTACCAAATTGGTTAGAATCTAGAAGGAATTGCAATTAGCAGTTTCAATTGAAAATCTAGAGGTGTAGATACAATATAATTACAGAGATTATATGTAAATATAAATGAGCAGAAATATAATTAGGGGCTTATGTGTAAATATACAAAGCGCTTGATGCACTTTACCCTTCGGCACAAATGTAATGACAAAAAGCTCTAATTACTATCAACATAAATGTAGTACCAGCCTTCAGTGCACTTGTTAATTCGATGAATAGTCATCAAAGAAAGCTACCAATCCCAAGACATGATTAGCAAGGTTGCACAACTTTCTATGTTGTCAGTGGTGGCACCTACCTAACCATGATTTGAAAAAAAGCAATAAACTATTTTACCGTGTAAACATATCAATAAATTTAAAGATGCAATAAAAGGAAAATTAAGTTATTGAAATGAGTCTCTTAGTAATTTTAAGGAATAACCCAAGGTTATCACAAAACCTAACTAAAGTAATCATAGTCCACCCTAAAGCTAATCCTGAATAGTTAATCCTGCTTGATATTTCTCCCTGCGCATATTGAGCATAAAAACTCAAATCAATTCAAATATATAAATTCTGAAAATTTTTGTATCTGTATCCAATACTTCGTAATACCATTGTTTCTTGATAATGATGAAAATGAATGGACCATAAAGCTTGCCAAAGACAATATAAATCTTACCTACTCTAGAAAGATAAAAACAACCTTTAAATCCTACCTAGCTATAAACTGTCATGGTGTTTCCATATCAATGAGGTTTGTTTATTTATTTTTTTTAATGAAAGAATCCTCATTCAAGCGAAGGCTAAGGATCAAGGCTTTACTTTAGTAATTTCACGAAGAGCTTCTCCAACATCCTGTCCTGAAATATTGCCTCATGTTATTAACGACATCAAAACAGAAAATAATGCAGTTAAGAAAGAACATCATATACCCACATTCTCTAATTGTCACTTACTGATTGAGTTCAATTTAACTCTTGAGGTTGCATGTTACCATAATCTTAATTTAACTATAAGATGATGCAATGGAAGCAAGGCAAACAGGCCAAAGAAGCCAGATCTCATAAGAGGTAACAACAATCTTAACCTCCAAGCTCCTCTATTGAAACACTCGTGGTATCAAGCAAGGGGTTACAACCCATTATAGACATAAGGATCATAAGGATGATGCTGAAATGATCTAACATAACTCTAATTCATTCAAAATTGTTTGATTCCCATATATATATATATATATATATATATAAAGAAAAATATACCATTTGAAGATAAGCACGATCAGATGATCTTGGTTTGGGACTTCGATTTATGGAATGGAACCAACATGGGAAACCACCTCAA
>Ga0209589_1000854_pt1 | contig 46258 bp, 25 predicted proteins | sample CowpeawhiteBW_FD_187525 | JGI IMG/M metagenome (GOLD analysis project Ga0209589, IMG submission 187525) | Root nodule microbial communities of legume samples collected from California USA - Cow pea white BW (SPAdes) (version 2) | ecosystem: Host-associated > Plants > Roots > Nodule | place: USA...
AAAACCCCTTTCACTGGAAAACCCTAAACACTTACCATACACACAACAACACAAAGAAGTTACCTTTCCGTGTTTAGGGGCGGTGGATTTTCGAAGGAGACCACCAAAACGGTGGACTGCGCACGGACGGGGGACCTCGCAGGGACGGGGGACTTCGCAGGCACGGTTGTCTTCGCAAGGATGGCGGACTTCGTCGTGGTGGTGGATTTTTGAAATGGACGATGGACTTTGTGCCTGCGCTGTGGACTTCGAAGGGGTGTGGCAGTTCAGAGGTGCGATGGAGCGGTGGAGAACAAAAATGTTGGTATGGAACCCGTGAAGTTTCTGCAAATGTCTGCGAAGTGAAAATTTTTCCCTCTTTTTTCAATTTCACAAAATGCCCGTTAGTTGACGGCAACACGTGAAAGGGGAACTTAAGTTCAGATTTCTTCACTCACGTGCCACTCCACTTGTTTCAATTAAAAAAAATGAAAAATTTAATTCCACGTAAGGTAGTCAATTCGGTAGTCAAATTGGGTAGTAACTGTAACATTTTCCCAATAATAATTAGCAATCACAATTCAGTGGGTTTTACTTTTGCATCCTTTGTTTTGAAGTAAACATTGATTTTTCATTATCTTGATTCAATGGTGTGACATTTTCATTCTCGTCTACTTGATCATTTTTAATATTTTAAATATTACATAAATGATTTATAAAAAAAAGTTTCACGAACAAAGATCGAAGATTTAATATCAAAATGATATATATATCTTATTTTCTCTGATGTTAAGTATTTATAAATAATTTATAATAGTATAAATCTCAATAGAGATAGTAAAATAACAATTTTACAAAATTAAATGCTTTGTCAAATATGTAACTTGTCCCTTAATTTTTCGTGAAGATTGCAATTAGTTAATCTTTGAAAACACATAGGTGTTAAGATGAAAAATGCACATAGTTAAGTTAAATTCATACAAGATGAAAACACATAAAGGCCTACTCCAAGTTGTAGAGAATGTTTACTACTTTTATTTGTAAAAGAGATTCATTAGTTAAAGGACAAGTCACATAAGATAGTCTATTGCACAAAGAACTAAAGTTATTTTTCTTCGAAAAACCCTCAACTAAACAATGTCAAGTTTGGAAGAATATTTGTTTGAGTGAAAAATGACTTATGGAAAGAATATTTGTTTTTAAGAATAAAGTGATTTGGAACGAATGTTTGGTTAAGTCATAAGTGACTTTTGGAAAAAAATACTTTGTTAACCATAAGTGACTTGACAAAAGAATATTTGGTTAAGTCAAGAGTGACTTGTTGAAATAATACTTGATTAAGCTAGGATTAGTGACTTGTTGAACAAATATTTATTTGAACTAGAAATGGCTTGTTAAAAGAATATATGGTTGAGACTATAGTGGCTTGTTGAAAGAATACATAGTTGAGACAATAGTGGCTTGTTCAAAGAATACTTGGTTGAGACAATAGTAGTTTGTTGAAAGACTACTCAAGGGGTTAGTCCAGAATGGATATGAACCCAAACAATAATCAAGAGGTTATATATGAGTGCTTATGAGCCCAAAGAATACTCGGTTTTTACTTCACAACATGAGTTTGCTTAATCAAAGTCAAATAGCTTATTGAGAATTGAACGTAGCCTCCGAGGTCAAGCAAACAAGTATAAAAATGTAGTGTATTCTCTCTTTCTTTATCTCTTTATATTGGATGTTATTTTTATCTGAACTACCATATAAGCAGAGCCACTGCAAGATTATATATAACTACAGTGTTTTTCAATAAGTAAATCAATTAATTTTTAAAGCTTCATCCAAAACATTTCATCATATTCAACTACCATCAATTGATTGCTTGATATATAAAATTATCATTTGAATATTTCCTATGAGAAGATATTTGCGAAAAGTGCCTATAAGAATTTTAAAACACAATTCAACATTTTCTTCTTATTGATGAGTCCATGACTCGCCATGAGGCAATGAAGGACCTTATAAGGAGAGTGGCTAGAAGCATAACTAGAAGAGAGGTCTTTAACCCTTCTTTTTTATCTTTATTTTCCATTTCAATATGTTGACTTTCCTTAACTTGACTTTTGTTAACTTGCCTTTGGTTAACTTATTGACCATAGTTGACTAGACTTAAGTTGACCATAGTTGACTAGACTTAAGTTAACATGTTGACTCTTTTGTTTGTTTGTTTTATAAGATAAGCTTATGCCAACAACAATGAGGATTGCACTACTTCGAGTGGAAGAGAGCCTTAATCTTGGGACCACACAAAAGGGGCACATATTTGGAGAGAGAGGGAGAGCTTAAAGTTGACCTTCATAGAAGGTCAATGGGCAAACACTTGGAGAGCCTTGGAGGCCAAGCTAGGGTTCTCTCCTTTCCAAGACACCTCCTTTAGACTTAGTTTCTAGAAGCTTAGTTTGTCTTTTTATATGTACACCTTTTTGCTTTGTATTATTACAAAGAGACCCTTCACCTTCACATATATAAAAGTCTCTTCAAGACTTTTTAAAAGGTTGAATATTCTTTAGCATAAACATTTATATTTAACCATTTGTGAAAGGCTTTTCTTTAGGAGTGTCTTATTCCTCTTGCCTTATCTTGAGACTTGTACTCAAGTATCGACCTTCACCACTAATCTTGGGTTGGTGAGCTCTAATGCCCCCCTAAATGGCATGCCTACACCTTGAGTTCCTCCTCCCCTCTTCTATCGTCCATCTTTGTTCATCTTTTTCTTCTCTCTGGTTCCATTATGCTATATTCAATTCGAACTTCATGATTTTCATATTGTTCTTGTTTTTGTTTTCATTAATTAAGCTTTTCTTCTATTCTTGAACTCATGGAAATTCACATTCACATTTAGATAAGATTGTTATCTTAATGTCTAGTGAGAATCTTCCTTGAGTTTTCTTAAACACTAAAACACCATATTTTTGAAACTCTAAAATGGGTCTTTATCACTTATGTTTTCCTTGTTTTCACAACAACCTCAAAGACCACTGAATACAATTATGGAAGAGGAAGTGTGAAAACAAGTATAAAAGATTTTGAAGGTTGGAATGACCTATTAGATCTTCAATGGTGCCTTGGTGGGCCCGATATAAGTGTTATTAAAGAATACAAGATAACATGAATAAAAAACAGAAAAAAAAAACAACTCATACCCTATTAAGCAGTTACTAGATGGAGAATATACATTAAATATTTGTGGTTGAATTAAGTCATAAGGAAAGACAACTTTCCTTTAACTTTCATGTATCAAATACTATAAAGATTGGTCATATAAAAGTTTTCTTACTTCTTGGGTGGATATTCAGGTTACAACACAATATTAGTCAACAAACTATATCAAGAGAAGACAACATTTACTTTCCCTTTTGGTAATTTTCATATAAAATAATCTTGTTTGGGTTATATAATCCACCCTGAACATATCAAGCTTACAATTATTCTTTACTTCATTGAAAAATGTAGTAAGCTATTTTGGATGACTTTTCTATGTTTGGACCATCTTTTTCTATTTGTTTAAATAATATTGAGTTTTTGTTACAAATATACATAAAGAGCAGCATGATCTTCACATGAGAAAATTTCGTTTTATACTTCAAGAACATATATGGTTGGGTGATAAAATTTTAGCCAAAGAAATCAAGGTTGATAGGAAAAAGGTAGATGTGATTGAGAAATTACCCTCACATGTAAATGTGAAATTGTATGATCAAAATGACTAGTTTGTGTGTATATTCCTTGGAATTTATTGGTTGATCAAAAACTAGAAGCTAAGTGTTAAAATACATCTACACACCTTTCTTTAACTTGTGCTAAGCTAGAATCTCAAAATAGAAAAAAAAAATTCAAGCCCATATTGCAAAAAGCCAATATTTATATTACTTGGAAAGTTCAAAAAAATTGCTAAGTATGAAGTGGTATGATTTTGGCTTGCGTGACTTGAGTGTTTGATGTTTATGGCAAATTAGTTCTTTCATTAATTCTACCTAGTCTTCTTTGGTATATACGTCATTAATTAGTCTTTAAGATTGCATGCTCAATATATTCCCATACAGTGTTATTTCCATGTATTGCTTATGTTAGTCTCTTTGATAAGTTTTGTCACATGAATTTATTTCTTTAGAGTTTAACTTTCTTGTTTTTGGTATTTTTCTTGCTTGTCATTATGCTTCTTAGTTTTGTCATTTGAAGTTTTCTTTTCCTTGAAATTCTTACTGTGTTTGATTGTAACCACATTCACTTGTGTTTTCTATTCTCTTGAATTTTTAGGACCTAAAGGAGTTCACATTATCTTATGAGAGTTTGAGTGATAGCCTAGCCTATTGCATGTGATAAGGAAACCCAAACACTTTGAGGGTGTTGTTTTGGTACAAAATTTGTCTCTATTTTAACATCCTAAGTTGTTTTGTGTTTGTTTTTGTCTCAACCTTGAGACTTTCTTGCAGGAAAACATAAACTGAATGAGATTATGGAAGAAGAGAGAGAAGAATCACCAATCAACTATGCACCTAGCCAAGGAGAATCCTTGATTGCACAACACAACAATGAATCAACTATGGTGAGGTTGATTCAACAATTGGAAGTGTATAGAAGAAAAGGCATAAATCAAATCCTAGAAGTTAAGCAAGAAAATGAACAAAGAGAAGCTAAGGAACTAGCTAAAGAACAAGCTAGCATTAAGGTTAGGAAAAGAAGGAGCCCCTCATCTAAGGAATCCATTGTGGAGGGTGAAGAAGGCATCATTATAGAGGTGATAGAAGGCACAATTCAACATCAAGGAGACTACCATTGTTGATCAAGATCTCCAAGTTTAAAGGAGACAATGACCCCAACATCTACTTTGAAATGGGAGTAAAAAGTTGATAAATTTTTAATGTACATCAAGTAGGAGAGCAAGAACAAGCAGATTTAGTTATCGTAGAATTAGAGGGATATGACGTGACTTGGTGGCATCAATTGTGTTTGAACAATTACCAAAAGTCACTCGAAACTTCTTGGATGGACATTAAAGGTTTAATGCACTATAGATTTGTACCCTCCTACTATAGAAGGGATTTTGAAGCTCTAAAGGCTTCAACAAGAGTCTATGTGTGTGAATGACTATGCTAAGTTGACGGAATCTTTACTCCTCAAAGTGAACTTACAATTTGAAAGTGAAGAGGAAAAGGTAGCTAGATTTGTAAGCGAGCTTAGGAGGGAAATTCAATATGTAATAGAATTGTATGAATACTTTTCTCTTGAAAATTTTTTACCCTTGGCTCTAAAAGGTGAAACACAATTGGGAAAGAGAAACGAAGCCAAGAGGAGTAGCTATATAATGACTACTACAATAGTAGTTGGAAAGCAAAGGAAATAAAATATGATAAGTTTCCTTCTAACACCTACTAGGACTAATTCGCCTAGGACTTCTCAAAATACTCCTAATTATTCTCGAGGATCAAGGTCAAGTTCTAAAAAATATTTTAAATGCTAATGGTATGGACACATGGCTTCAAATTGTCCTACCAAAAAAACTATGACCATGAACACTAAAGGAGAAATAGAGAGCGAAGCTATGGAGATTCTATGAGATTATCATAACTCCCATTATCAAGTATGTTTTAGTTGAGAAAGAATCATTGCTAAAGTTTTCCATGTTAAGTTCTTTTAACCTACTTTTTTCAAAGATGTCCATGACCATGACAAAAGGCGTGACAAATGTTAGCACAATCAGATGCCACTTCAAAATATTTAAGAAGTAGAGGTATTTAGATGCTAGGAAATGGACTTTATCGCTCTTTTGCCTACTTATCATTTTACACAATGTTGTTCAACAAAAAAATATTTAATTATAGTGGAATACATAATAAAACTATTTGTTATGACATAACATTAGGTCCTCATGTCAAAAAAATAAGATTGGGTACATGTACTGATAAAAAAATATACAATAAAATCCACATGAGTTCATAACTAAGAGAGTGAAACTAGGATGTCTACTCTCCATAATGAGTTCCTTTACTCAATACCACAAACCTCAATTTTAATGATAATACATCTCAATATCTACCTTTTCTCATTGCAATCAAATCATTGTATAACTCAAACAATCCATTCATAAATTTTCAACAAAACACCAATTCAATAATAATGTAATTCAATCATATATATAAATATAACATATCACTCATCCACTAACATCTCAAAACATATATTTAAACAACACAATAAATTTTTTTATGACAAAGAAATATCGTTTAAGTAAGACATCCTTCCTTTAGTGACCTTCTTTCTATAAAGCAAGAATTTGTCTTTTCCTCATTTTAGCTTCCAAATGAGTGCTTCAACACCAAGATATGAAAGGACATAGAATAAATTGACATTTCGTCACTTAAACTATAACATATGGCTTAATTGAGTGGTTTTACTACTTAAATCATTCAAATGGTATTCTTATTGCTTGAGTGACATAGATAAAAATCATAACTTGATAATGAGCTAAGACAAATTTTCATTTAATTATAAATATATCTTCATTGTTACAATTCAAAATATCTATGTCTCAATTCAAATGAATTACAACACTTCGTTCGTTGAATAACAAAAATACTAAAATTTATACATTAACTACCCTTTCATAAAAAAAATAATTGAAACATCCAAAGGTTATATAAACCTCATTTACTTTTTTTATATAATCATGTATACAAATTAATCCCGTATATTCAACTACTTGAACAAATAACCAATAAAACCCAAATATATGGAAATACAAATTCAAACTAATCTAACCACAAAATTTAAGATCTTATGTAAATCCTATTAAATAATAAATTATGCTTCATCTGTATCAACCACCAAAACATCTTTTCCAATTCTACAATACATAATTAAAACTATATAAAAGCATTTACGCTTAAGATGTTTAATGAACTTTATTCCAAATTTCGAATCTTCTGCCACATGTACAAATTTAATTTTTATCATCACAAAAATTCTACCATTAATATTTCTCAATCAAAACTAACCAACACCACACCAATTTACCTAACTTGAGATCCAAACCATTAAAACTCTCATTCTTTTTCCTGACTTCTAAATATACTTTGACTCAAAATAAACTTATAAAATTAAAAAAGTCAAGAAAAATAAGAACAATTAGAAATGTCCAAGAGCTTTCCCATAATACTTAACTAAAATGACAAATTCATCGTTACAAATCTAAACTAGCATAAATTCATCTTTTATTATTAAAACACATATGTAATAACTTAAATCCCTATATGCAAAAGAAACTATAAAAAAAATAGTGATAAAAGGAAAAAGTAAAATATATTCAAAACAAAAGTCAAATCTATAGCATAACCTGTTAGGTCTATAGAGGGAGAGGTTCACCAGAGAGATACAATATCAATGAGACTTAAATCCAACCACATAAGGCATTGACACCACTCTCAACCCAAAACCTTAAGACAATGGGTTTATGGGTCTTCCTTCTTATATGGTGCTCCACTTTCTCATTTATACACAATGTGGGACTTGGACTCACGCTTGGATTCCCAACAATCTCCCCCTCCAACGAAAGCATTCCCAACCACGAGTACCCGTTCTTGTACTGTTGTTCTTCTTAATGGGACATGCTTACCTAGAACCCTTGCTAGGTAGACTTTTAATACAGGGACTTGCACTCGTCTGAGTCAATTTTAAACATCGACTCTGATACAACTTGTTAGATATATAGAAGGAGAGGTTCACTGGAGAGATATAATACCGATGAGACCTGAGCCCAACCACACAAGGCATTGACACCACTCTCAACCCAAAACCTTAAGGCAATGGGTTTACGGTTTTTATCCTTATATAGTGCTCTACTTTCTCATTTTTAGCCAATGTGAGACTTAGACTCACACTTGGATTATTAACAATCTCCCCCTCAAGGGTGAGTCCCTTCAACCATATTGGTACACTTTCCCTCCAACGGAAGCATTCCCAACCGCGAGTATTCCCAACCACGAGTACTCATTTTTTGTCTTTTTTGTACCGTGATTCTTCTTAACAGGACACACTTACCTGGAACCCTTGTCAAGAAGACTTTCGATACAAGGACCATATTGCACTCGTCTGAATCGGTCACCAAGACTAACCATCGACTCTGATACCACTTGTTAGGTCTAAGAGGGAGAGGTTTACTGGAGATATACAATACCAATGAGACCTAAGTCCAACCACATAAGGCATTGACACCACTCTCAACCCAAAACCTTAAGACAATGGGTTTATGACTATTCCTCCTTATATGGTGCTCCACTTTCTCATTTTTACCCAATGTGGAACTTAGACTCACACTTGAATTTCCAACAACACATACCGTTAGTGAAGTAATATGATCATTGTTAATAACATAGTTGCCGATACATTAGATACAAATAAAACAACAATTCACATATCATCTAAAAGATCTAACCACAAACTTATATAAGTTTCATCCTTCTCTATAATCATTTCCATACATCATAATTCACTTAAAAAATCACAAATCAATTAATTATTCAAACTAATATTCATTTTACATTTATAATAAACATTGAAATATAATCCATTAAAGAAATAAGTAAAGAAAAATAAAGAAAGAAAAATTCAATTTTTTAGCTTAAGAAAAAATAGGTTCACTAGAGCGAAAATTCACTACTAGATATTTTTATATTTCATTAGATTTTTCTTGCAAATTTGTTAAAAAATTGTAAGGAAAGACTTATTTTTGCCATTTTTTGTAAGAGTTTTTATTGTCAGGTAATTATTTTGTGGATAAATATTTCCTACAAAATTATAAAATTCACAAGTATTTCTTACAAATTTTTTTGCGAAAATTATTTTATACTAAATATTTTGCAAAAAAAAATGTAGCAATTTCCTACAAATTATCTTTCGCAACAAAATTTAAGTACTTCCTACGAAAAAGTTTTCAAATCAAGATTGACAGGAAACATATGTTTGTTTAGTAGTAATTCTCTTGTTTGAGAAATTTTGGACAAATCTAATGGTTGTGTTGCAATGCTACTTTTGTTTGAGCAAAAAAACATTTGCTTAAGTGAAGATATGGCGAGAGCAAGATTTTTTACTTCAGAGAAAATATGATTGAGAGTAAGGTTTGAATCTTTGTTCTGTTGTCACTTGAGAGAAAATCCTCTGCTTGAGCGAAAGTATACGGAAATCAGCCTTAACAACAAAATCAAGTAGTTTGAAAGCTATTTTCAAACACTTTAATAATACATCTTTTGAACAATTCAAATGATCAATCCAAACCTTGATTTGTTCAAACCTCATCCTTCTCTCCTTTCAATTCAACCTTAAACATTCAAACTCATAGTATAAATATTTATATTCACATTAAACTCATAAAATGACATAACGAAAGTTACAAAAATTAAATTTATACCTCAACATGCATAACTTAGTCATTATATAAACTTCTCAAAAAGAATATTCAAGTCAAAACATTTTGAAACAATAATTCATTAAAGAAAGCTCAATTATACTTAAGTACAAATATTTAAATAGTTCTTAACCGAACCACAATGCATGGATAAAATTAAAAATCTAGTGACCAAGTCATCTTCACATCCAAGTGATATCTTATACTTCTATCAAAATATAAATAACTTCCTTACTTGCAATGCCTACCTTCAAAGAGAAATCTCCAAATGCAAGCAGTAAAACTACTTAAAACCTAAAGATCTAGAGCAAAGTATCCAAACAAAACAAATTTGTAGTATGTGATAATATAATCTGAGAGGATTGCTTTTCTCAATTGACTAAGATTGATGACAAAACCATAAGAAAAATAATAGAAGAAATAATATATAGAGAGTACAAAAACTTACTCCACTTGAAAATCTGATTGGATAAAAATGATGACGAACTCTTCAGTTTTTATGAGGTGCAATCAAATTTTAAAAGAGATGAGATACAAAGGTAGTAACTTAAAGAAAGGGAAAGTTTGTGAAGGAGTGAGAGTTAGAATGTGAAGAGAAGTGAGGGGTGGCATAAGGGGAATTATGTTAGGATCGAGCGTTTACCACTAGGCCAAAAGCTATAGCTATTAGTCATGGCGCAACTCTTTTTAGTTTAGAGTGTAACACAAGCTCAAGCGCCACGATTCATTCGATTGTGACCCGGCCCACTTGGCCTCTGCTACAGGACAATTGATGTGACCCACAACAATCTCTCTCTCAACAATTGTCCTATTCGGAATCTCACTCTAGAATTGTGACTTGACCCACTTGGTCTCTGCCACAAGACAATTGTGTAACTTGCAACAATCTCCCCCTTAACAATTGCCACATCTTTGTCACTAACAATTCATTGATACTCAAGGGGAATCCATGATCAATGCCACCTCGATCAAGCCACGACACTACTAAAACACCATGACACCATTGGAGATCTCGACGAAGCATCATGTGAGCCACGCAAAACGCCACCATTGGATATCTCGAGCTTCACCCTCACCATGAAGATCCAACGTTACCAAACACCGCAGTCTACCACACACAACAACCATAGCAGATATGTAAACCGCAGAGCACTTCCTCCATGCACATGCCGCAAAACGCGACTCACACAAATCAGATCTCGATCGTACATCAGTCATGGGTCATGCGAGCACCAACTACGACCTCCTCCACAAATCCAAGAGCATCTCGCCACACATGAAATCCATTCTCTCCAAAGACGCAACGTTGATTCTGGCCAGTATGTAAATTGTTATTCTTCCTCCCTTGGTTACCCTTGGTTAGAACCTCAACACTAATACCAATTGTTAGGATCAATCGCTTACCACTAGGCTAAAAGCTATAACAATTAGTCAGGGCGCAACTCGTTTTACTTAAGAGTATAACAATCCAAGCGCCACGATTCGATTGTGACCCGGCCCGCTTGGCCTATGCCATGGGACAATTGATGCTACCTACAACAATTTTCTCATCAGCAATTATCCTACTAGGAATCTTACTCTTGGATTGTGACTTGGCTCACATGGCCTCCGCCACGGGACAATTATGCGACCCACAACAATCCCCCCTTAACAATTGCCCTCCAAGAATCGAACTTGTGACCTTAGCTTTGATACCAATTGTTAGGAACAAGGTAATGAAGGAAAGAATAAAGGAAGGAAAAATAAATGACACGAAGAATTTGACATAGTTCGGCGTACAATGTGTATGCCTACATCCACGACTACACTATAAAGTATTTTTATTTCTATGCGTCTATTAAGGTTTACATAGGATTGTTTATATAGTAAAATAGAGAACCACATCTCACAATTCTAAGCGATGTGGGACTACTAAATCAAGCACCATAATACATAAACTAGATGATATATGTCACATAAACTAAGATATCATGCAATGAGAAATTGTGGGAGAGTTTTTACACACCATGACATATATAGATGTGTGGACCTAGGATGTAATGAACTTACCCTAAACCATTATTCTTATACTCACTTGTAAATTAAACTATTGGTTTGGGTTATATGTTAGTCTCTCATAAGACATGTTTAATGTGAGTATTCAAAAGGCTTCAATCAATATTTCAATTGAAGAATATATTTTGATGTTTAGATCCTTGTGTTGTCTATACAATTGTTATATTGTTATATGTTTATGTTTGATTGAAATTGGACTATGAATCATTAATAAAATAGTTTCTTTTATATCATTCTCTTACATAAAGCATTTTTTTTTCTAATAAAACTTATCTTTTTATATATTGTTTGTTTGGTGACTTAATATAATTGTACTATGTACATAACAAACAAATATAAGAACAGGAACATGTACAAGATCATAAAGATTTTATTTTGAACTTTCTTCCATATATATATATATATAGAGAGGTTAAATATATTTTTGGTTTCTCAAGTTTTAGTAAAAATTAGAATTAGTTCCTCTTCAAAATCTTAATCCAATTTTGTCCCCCAACTCTTTATAGTTGTGTGAATTTAGTCCTTATAACCAAAATTTTGTTAAGTTTATTTGACGTTTTAAATGAATTTCATGATTGTTTCTTAGCTCACACTGAAGAAAAAATGTGTCAAACGATGTAAACAAATCAAATACTATCATTCATACATTTGAAACATTGAATAAACTTAATAAAATTGGGTGAAAAGAACGAAATTCACACAGTTTTAGAGTTTGGAAACTAAATTGAACCAAAATTTTAAAAAGGTAATAATTTTAATTTTCACTAAAAGTTAAAAATCAAAAACATATTTAACCTTTTATATATATATATATATATATATATATATATATATATATATATATATATATATATATATATATATATATTTCGCATGTTTAAAATGTATTTGAATCTATTGCTGGTGGGTTTATAGCACAGTGGGTAGTCTATTTTTGAAGTATTACAAAGAACCCTATACCCGCTACCTTTCAAATTGTGTGTTCTAAATGAAAAAAAATAAAGGAAAAATGTTATAATATTGAAAAGAGAAGTAAGGATTTTCTAAGTTTAGAGGAATATAATGTCTTTAAATATATAAAATTTAGCGGAATCGGAGGTCGCTGAGAACGACTTTGGAGGCATTGAGGAGATGGAAGGCACGGCGGTAGTGGCGGCCAAGGAAGAGCGTCTGCGCTTGCATGTAGATGCCGGCGATGAAGGCGGCGACTTTATCAGCGAAGAAGATGGCGGAGGAACAGAGATGTTTGCTCACGCAGTCGCGCACCACACCTCTCGGAGCTTCTGAATTTCTTCCTCACTCATCTTCGCACTAACTTTACTATTTCACTCACTGCTAGGGTTTCGATTCTTCAATTCTTCTTCGTCTGCTTTGTCTCTTTGGTGGCTTAGAGGCAAAAATTGAAATAAAGGAGGGTAGGAAAGTTCTGTATCAACTTTTCATTTGCTATTCGTAAGTGTAGTTTCTAAAAGTATTGTTCAATTATATATCAACAATCCGTTGTAGTCTAGTTGGTCAGGATATTCGGCTCTCACCCGAAAGACCCGGGTTCAAGTCCCGGCAACGGAATTTTTGCTTTTTTAATTTAATTTATATTCATAAATGAATTAAATGGTCTAAAATTTAAAACTACTGGAATGGCTATGCTGTTTTATTATATTAAATAAATGGTAAGTAAAATGTAATTATAAAATAATAGAAAAATATAAATAGTCAAAGTAACTGGTCATCAACTTAAATCACCATCCTATTTAATCTTATAACCCAATTACCTTTTTCTTTTCTTACTATTTAATGATAATCTCTCACTACCACATTGTTTATTGAGCTTTATTTTCATGCATGTTATATATTACAAATTAAATAGCAAAAGTAATAATACATGCATTTTGTTTAAATAACGATATAAAGTTACAATTAATATAAATATTAAATCTCAACTTATTAAAATAAATATATAAAAAAATTGGTAAACAAAATATTTTACAAAAATTATCTAACAGCAACAAAGAATAGAATGTCTTTAACTAAGTTTAGAGGATTTTCTATTGAAAACACGTTTAACGCGACGTGTATTTATTTATTTTTTATTTATTTTTTTACAGTAAAAAAAATAAAATTAGTAATACAATCTTTATTATCATAATTATAAAATTAAATCTAAATAATTTTTATAATTTAATCATAGAGAATTTTTATTTATTTTGTTAATTTTTTAATTAAAAAACTATTAAATCTAAAAATTAATGGTCAAATTAAGAAAAATTGCTAAATTTTAAAAAAAATTATTTAAAAAGAAAAATTAATAAAATAATAATTTTAATTTAAAAAACTTTTATTTAAAGAATAAAATTGCAAAATATGGACACCAAAAAGAGAGATGTTTCTTTATATATTGGTATTGATTAATGCAATCTTTATTATTTTAAAATAGTAAAATATTTATTTTTCATTTAATTTCACATCTATTTTTTATACAACAAACACCTTTTTACATATAAATACAGATAACGAAAACAACACTTAACGTAATTGCAATAATATACACAATTTAAACAATAAGAATAAGAAATTAAATATGACATTTGAATTTTACTTAGCCAATTATTTTTATCATGGGAATAAATTCTTTTTTTTCTAAATGTTAGTTGTCAATTCTATATCACACTTTTATTTAATTATTCATTTATTATTATATATAATTAAACCTAATCACTACATCTTAATACACTTGATGTAGTCAATAATAATGTAAACTAAAGTTACAACAAGTGATGAAGATGACTTCGAGGAAATATGAGAAGATTAATTTAGTGTTACGAATAAATTTGAATATATCATTATTCCACTAATCAAATTTCTAAGTGTTTTAATGTACTTAAATTTAAGGCCATTAATGATAATACTCATTGTACCAAGACTTAAACAAAATTCCAATATAAACAAAACAAAGTAAATGCCTAGTATACCACTATTTGAATATATCAACACTATTTGAATATATCAACAGTAAAACATTATTTTTTCCAGCCAATGTTCCTTTGTTCATTCATCATCGCAGGCCAGTTATGTTTAAAATCTTACATTATTCTAAAGAATTTAAAATTTGATCACTAAAAACAGATGGAACTTGGACCAATATTAACCTGTGTTTACAAGAACACAAATATTTAAGTTTATACTTGAAATCATTTGGCAAAAGGAATTAGGAATAGCTTTTTCTTGATTTGTGAATTAAATGCCCTAGGATTCATTCTCATGTACACAAAATAGTACACATTCACAATATGTGTATGGCTAAACACTTAAAACAATTAAGATATTACACAAATGGCATTCCCCGCACCACAAACTAAAATGGGGAAAGTGGGGAAACTAGAAACATCGTGATACACAAACAGGATGAATCACCTGGTTCCAATAATTCTAAATATACCAACCATGCAAATGACAAAGGAAACCAGGAAAAAAACTCCACCAACACATGGAAGCAATGTTAAACAACACTTGTACCCTTGTCATAGCTCTGAGAGAATGGCAGGGATGTAATGTGATAACTCTGCTGTCAGTGACTGGAAACCATTAACAAGCTGTGTGTGGAAATCCTGATCTTCTTCGCCAATCAATCTGAAGTGTACACGGATCGCACGTTTACAAACCGCCATGAACTCAAGAAGGGCTGCTATTAGTTGTTGCAGTTCCTGTGACCGCAACCTTGTTGCAGGCTCCCCAGACAAGAAGGCTGTGCAAACACTCAACACTCCGCTATTCACCTGTCACATTACAAAAACCAAAAATAATGCATGTATGTTCAAATCTGGGTTTTAATTTCAAAAACAAACCAATATTAGCTTTGTCAAGGCCAGTTCAGTAGTTTATTTCAATCAAGCACTAACGGAATCCCTGGTTTTCCAGTCAAGCCGGTCCAGTCCGATTTTTGGAATCAAGAATACTTGTAACCATACTTTTTTCGAAAATAAAGACAGCAGAAAACATACGATACGATAAGCGACTACTAATACTAAAACGTACTTGTACTGCAACACTGCCTTGGAGAATTCTTTGTAGACTCTGAAGTCTTGGAAGTTGATCCCCCTCAGAGCTTCGAGGCTCTTCCAGCTCATTTCTCAATGCAGCTGTTCGTGTTTCAATCATTCCGATTGCATTTTCTACGGGAGAGAATTCAAGGGACTCGGATTTGGTTACCAATAGTCTATTTACTAACGCTGGAAAGGAACCCTCGGTCTGAAGAACAGTGCGTCTCTTCCATTGATCTTCCAATCCACCTTGAGTCTTTCCATTTTTGGTAAATGGGGTGTCAAACAAGAATCGGTCAAATACCCGGGCTCGAACACTTCCAGTAGAGAGGGAGAAAATTCTTTCTCTCCTACTTCCCAAATCTTCATCTTCCATGACTGGATCAACAGCAGTAATCTGAAGGTAACAGACACCAGGCTGTAACTCCTCTGCCTTCACTTGTCTAGAATCTGGAATAATATGCAAAGTGTGATTACCATCCATTCTAGACTCGTATATGTGACTAAGTTTTTCCATTATGTCACCTAGACGTACATCACGAGGCTCACGATAGACATACTCCTTTTTATCAAGTTTCCCAAACCTATCACCATAAAATCCAACCCTGTAGTATGTTGCATCTGTAAAAGGAATTGGGCTAGATTCCTGTTCAAGAATTGATTCATAGATATTGGTAAGTAACGTGTGACATTTAGCCAGCTGTCCATAAGCCCTCCTACTTTTGTAAACTGGGATTACAAGTTCAAGAATGCTTGCACAGAAATGAAAAAGCTCCGCTTGTGAGAAGAGCTTATTAGCAAGCTGCAAGTATTTCACGGCAGAGTCAACAGTTAGTTTTGAAGCACCGTATCCCTCAACTTCAGCGGCAGATGCTTCAGAGGTGATCTCATTGCTGACCATAGGACAAATCTTCCGTAAAGCAGCAACGTGGTCTTTGCTCCACACACCATCGTTTCTGGCAACAAGGGCCTGCATTAAAATTTAAAAATGGTGTAAGAAAAATAGTATTACCATATAACCAAGACAAACTTTTCTGCTCTACCCTCGCTCTCCACCCATGGCATAAAGTAAAAATGATAATGGTCCCTAAAATGGAAAGGGCGGCCATTACATTGGTTAAAATATAAAAATATCAATAGTATTTGAAGAATCAAAAGAATGAGCACTACAATTTGGTTTCCTTAGATTTATATTTCACAATGCTAAAATAATTAATAATCTTAGGTTATTTAGCACTATCGCCGGTTTTGGCCAAGGCTTTAATTTTGTCTGACAAAACCACCAAACAAGTGGGTTCAAAACATGAAGAAAACGAATGTTATAAAACAGGAAAAAACATCAGCTAGAAGCGGGCAACCTATCTATAACCAAAGTTAACATTCGTTCAAGGACACGAGCAAATTGCAACTTAATTATGCTTAGATAGGAAGAACAAGCAAGATAATTCAAAGCATAATTGGTCTTGTCAGATTTTACTCATAAAGTAAAACATCCAAGAATCATAATTGAAAATCCTCAGTAAAATACATCAATACTTATAGATCATGCTGACACTAATAAGTTCTGAGAGCTAAATATGTCCATCACGACCATTTATGTATTTTCTGGAAAAAAGTTGTACAATTCATGTATAAATAAATGAATTGCCTTTACCTGCATTACAACACCAGCAACAGCAACAGCACATTGAGCAGCTTCTGCCCAAGATTGCATTTCCTGATGTGCATCACATAGATGAAGCAACCACATTATGTGAAGATCAGGGACTGGGGCAAATGCCATGGCCAGTTTATAGAAGCTTTCAGCTGCGGCATATCTATCCATAGTCATCATGGGGGCCTGAAACAGACATTTTAAACCAATTATTTGCCAACTGCGGCACATTCCAAATAGATTATACCCATTAAATGGCAATTCTGAATAGTACATCTCGCTGCAATTAAAGCCTATAATGATGCATCAATAATAAAACTCACCAATAGTGCATGCTCCAAGCTGCCATCAAGTGCCAAAAGAAGGCTATCAGAGAGATATTTCACCTCACACCAGGACCATCTATTCTCAGTTATTTTTTCTGGTACGGCCACAAGAGCATTCTCAGATAATCCACACTCCTTTAACAGGTAGGAACTTTTAGTTTCATCCTTCATTTCATCTAAAGACCTCCTAAGTCGCCGTGCTTCGCCACTTTCCTCTAGGCTTCCATCAGATCTCATCTGAGTAACTTGCACATCAGACATTAGCTCAGATAATGTGATAATCAACATGACTCTCAATCGTGCTGTCTGCATAAAGTAATGAAATGAACTCTGCACAAATTGGAGAAACCAAAAATAAGGATTACATTAATAGATATGAAACCAAAGGATATAACAATCTATAAAGTTTAAACAGAAGAAAACATACCCTCACAAGTATCTGAAGGCCCACAACTGCCCTTTGCCTAATATTTTCATTTCGGAAAACAGCAAGCCGGAGGAGATGGAAAGTGACTTGTTTTAAAAAACGATCATTTTCCCTTGCCATCAAAGTTGCCCCATGTAAATCAAAAACACTGTTAAATACAGGAAAAAATGCTTTCCAAAATGTCAATGGCTGATTTCTGGATAAAAAGCTCATGAACACGACTGTTATGCAATCAAGTTTTCCATAATCAGTTGCAATGCTGTGGGATTCAGCCATCATGGAAAATTTCTCAGTCACCTCCAAAACCTGAAGACTGACTGAGGCACTCAAATTTTCCTCCCAAAGTTCCTACAATATGTAAACGTCCATAACAAAAGAAAATATAGTCAGTTACCAAAAGTAAAAAAAAAAAAAAAAAAAAAAAATAAAATAAAAAAAAAAAAAAAAAAAAAAAAAAAAAAGAGAAGCACACAAACAAGAGGGTGGGAATTCTTTCCAAATGAACAGCAAATACATCCAAGTTCAAGAGCCATTGCAGCTGATGATTAATTTGAAATTGTGCATAACAGCATGCAAATCTTTGACCCATAAAATAAAGTAACAATGAGCATAAAGCATGACCCAAAAACAAATTAAAATTTAAAAGCAGAAGGAAAAGTAACAAGGAGCTTCAAGCATGACCCATAAACAAATTAAAATTTAACTACAGAAGGAAAAGTGTACCAATTTCTGTCTCAAAAGTGGATGTAAAGATTCTCGAAGTGCTTGAGCAGAAGCTCCAATCCTAGAAGACTGTGCTTGAGCTAGAGCCTCTCTCAAAGAATATGGCTGGCTAGGGGAGCTTAACTGGGAATTTACTCTCTGCCATAAATACCCGTTATCTGGTGTTCCCTGAGGCTGCCAAAAAAAATTTAATAAATGAGATGCACAAAATGCAGACACCTACATACATCTAGTACTTAAGCCAAATAAGAAAGCATATGCTATAGAAAGATATCAAACAGCAGAAAAACATATTTGAACTCTGTACTAGTACTGGCTAATTAGCTCTTCAGAAGTTGGCTCACCCTGACTTCCTGCCTTGAGGCCTCAGACAGATAGTTGTTGATTGCAGGAGAAAGTCTGTCAGAGTACTTAGGGGAAGCAGGTGCCTCACCTACCGGGTTGCGAGAACTGGAGCCAAGTAACATGCCATCAGCAGGTTTTTTGTGCTGTAAAACAAGACAGTTATCAGAAGAACTATGACATTTGACAAAAACAAGATTAGAGGATAAATAAAGCAATGTTGTCCCAATTAGCACAAATACTCAGCAACATCAAAATTTCAAATTAATCAACAACGAATCACATGATTCGATAAGTGATAACTGACAATTTGCATCATAGTGTAACCTCAAATAGAAGCAAGCATTCCTCCATGAGCTTGAAAAACAATCTAGTCCGGGCAATGCTTTGCTGCCATGCCTTGACAAGGGATGGATCGTCAAGGTTTCGAACTATTTGCAAAATTACAATTGATACTTCACGCTTTTCAACAGCATTGAGGTTGTAGAAAACAGGCATTTCATCCAATATCTGAAAAGACCAGAATAATACATTAGAGAAAGCACATCCAGAAACAGTTTAAAAATTGATAACATAATTAATTAAACAGAAAATCACATTCATTCACCACGTGATATTACAAAATATAGTAACTGATCTAACAATTGTGCCCAACATCATATGGTTCCCACTAGTCACAATTTTACCTCAACTCCACACACTTATAATTCCAATTACACACTACATCACATGAGACAAATATTGGTGAAGAATTAAGTTTCTTCTCACAAAGATATCTGATTACTTACGTGTAGGAACAAAACTAAAAAGCACGAAGGGTACTTAGTTAGTATATCAATCATATTATTAGAAATGGATTGAGCTTAATAACTCAAGAGGGGAAGATTTCCCAAGTATGACATCGGAATCCACACAAATGTTTCAACTAAAATAATAAATGCAAGCAAATAATAAATATAATTTTACACACCTGTCCAACAAGTGGAAAATATAGTTGAGCAATATACAACTTATCCTCAGGCTTCTGGTATCTCACATCAAACTCATGTTTGCACAAGAGCACTACCAAGATTCTTGCTGCCTACATATTGAATAGACAAGGTTGATAATAGCAAATAAATATGTTATGAACCAGAAAATATAGAACATTGGTCAGGCAGAAGATAATCAAGATTTTACCCTTTCTAAATAAACTCACCTTTGCTCGTAAAGACACATCTTCATGATCCCAAGTAACAAAGAGTTCTTGTATTAATACAGAAGAAAGGTAGTTCCTATACCAATAGAATTGAAATATAAAACTTCAGAGTTTCCCCTGAGCAACGTATACCATACATAAAATTATCACAAGTAAAAACAGATGTTATTCAATATGTTCCAAAGTTGTATTTATCACCTTCCAGTTCAGTAAAGTATCAAAATGTGACAAAGAAAACCAGGTCCAACAGAGAGGTCACCATAGGTATACTACAACTGCTATAATTAATAAACAGTATTGATAGGAGTACATAATGCATAATAGTAGTTCAAAAATTGATTTAAAAAATCTGATATTGTGATGTTACTATCTTTGTCAAGGATGAAACATGATAAAGTACCTATCTGAAGGGTCCCTTCCAGGCATTTCCACAAAAAGATCTTGATCACATATTATTTGCAAAAAGGTAAGTTTGCATTCATGAAGAACTGATTGACAAACACCAGAAAACTTGTCAAGATATAATGATACCTGCCACACAATTAAGTTTGCATTAAATAACAGAATTAAAGCAATGTAAAAAGTTAGGAAAAGAACACCAAAATACAAGAGGCAACACTTCCCAACCAAAACAAGATTTAGCATGTACAAGCAACCATCGCAATTACAAAATTAGAAAACAGAAGTATAACCTTTAAATAGTGTCTCAAGTATACCAAAGACAAGATACTAATATAATGAACATAATTATAAACACAAACAACTGTCCTACTAACTATCTTTTCATGATACACAGTATGTATAAGACCACAACAAAATAACAAAAGCCTTCCCCCACATAAGGGATATACATGTCCATAGATTCTTCTTCAACTACGGGAATGCAATTTGTATTTGTCCAACTTGTAACAAAGTAAACATATCCAAAGACCTCTTAATAATTTGGTAAACAAACCCAGTGTTTGATCATTTATGACAAAATTAGTGTCGGATAAAGGACAATATCAGTAACCCAAGAAACCCTTTGCAGAAATCTATCAAAAGTCATAATGGGTTATGGCAGTAGTATATCAGACAAAAAAAATTCAATATATTAGAGGGGATAAAGAAATATTTCATTAATTACAATCATGTCAATTAGATTCTCAACTCCTTTATTTGTAACAATCACATTCTCTTAAAAAGGAAACAAAATCTAGTGGAATGAATCTGTAGATTTCCTAAATACCAATAAGAATATTTCCATTCTAACAATCCCCTATTTACAAGAAATATTATTGTTGTTCAAAAATAATAAAAGACAACCTAATAATAAGTCTAAAAATTCAATTAACAATAAAACAAAAACAAAACACCACCAAGTTGAAGACTTAAAATAATGACGCAACTGAAGATAAATGTTCTAAACTTTTAATCCTTAGCTCCTCCTAACAAAAAAAGTGTAAGACAAAATAATCCTAAACTACAAATAGGATCTTCCCTTTGCCCTCCTACTTCAGAGAATAAGTATTGAAGGTTTCAGTTTTTCAGAGAATGAATATTGAGAAGAACAATGAAGAAAAAAATAAGGAAAGAAGAGACTAACAAAAGAATTAACGTTGAAAAGGAAAACAACAAAAACAAAAATAGACAAAAAGGAAAGCATTTTAAATGCTAAACAACAAATAATAAACAATTATTAAACAATCCCCCTCAACTTAGAGAATATAAATTTTATATACCAAGCTTCGAACATATAACCTAACCTGAATTTTAGGCCCTCTTAAAGACTTAGTTAGAATGTCTACAAGCTGATCATTATAACTGATCATGTAATTTAACTTAAGTTCAGGATCAACAGTGTATAGCAACACAGACTGAAAAAGGACTGTCTTATGTTAGTCAGAAATAGAAAGTCTTATTTTATAGTTGATATGCATAAGGTATTCTTAAAGGTAAGGAAAAATTAAAACCCAAATACATATAAACGTGGGGAGCAAACACATAAATACATACCAGCTCAAAAACCTGTCGAGGCTCAATGATGGACAGAAGATCATAACAAAAGAAAGCCAAACTACTATTCAAGCGTTTTGCCAAGCTTAAACCCTTCTTACAGCGCTCATGCACTTCAGTAAGAAGGCAATCATACAACTGCATTATACATCTGAATACACCATCCTTCAACTGCATTGGTGGGATATCTTCACCTTTTCAAAATAAAGGGGAAACAAATGAAGAGCAACATTCAAGCCAGAAGCTATGCCAATTAAGAAGTAGTGTAATTCTAAATTTTGGTGTTATTCGTTTGACTTGCAAACACAACCAAAGAAAATAAAAACAAACCCTTTCCAGTGAATCTAATACACACAACCAGCAATGGGAACAACCAAACTATATAATACGAAACCCTTAGGAGCTATAAGGTTGGCTTAGTGGTAAAAATTGAAAGGTAGGGTGGGAGAGGTTGTGCGTTCAACTCCCCTACTAACATTTGGGGGCCATAAGGTTGGTTTGAAGGGTTTAGAAGGAAGGGTGGAAAAGAATGTGAGTTCAATTCCCTCCACTAACAAAATACTAAAAACTAACATTTGTTGATGAAAAAAAAATAATAATACTAAACCCTTGAGATGCATACTTGTATTGATTAATTTGACTTGTAAAGTCCATTTTGACAACAGGCCTAACACATGGTCAGACACATACATGTAGATCTCAGTTTTCAAAAGTTGGCTAACTTCAAGAAAGTGCCAAGAAATCCAGATATTGACATATAGAGTGGAAAGAGAAGTGTATTAAACTAATAAATGTGATTCCAAAATCTGTGCATGAAAGAATAACAGATACGACCATAGAAAGAGTTGTTCAGATGAAGGCCCACATCCATGTTTCAAAAGTATGTGTTACATTAATGTTGATGTACATGAATGAAGAACACAAAAAATTGAACTAAAATAATTTTGTAAATATAATCTTTCTAAAAGAAACTTCTAATTAAACTGTGGTTTGAGAAAAAATTATTCAATATCTGATTTCTATTGTACTGTAAACAGTCAAGCTGTTACTTGACTGTTTGTTGGACGAAGTTAGTTTGATTAGTTAGGATACACAGTCAACTATAACTAGCTGAATATATTATATTTACATCATAACTTGGCTTCTCAGAAATACAATTTATACTTCCATCTCTTAATTTTCTCTCTGAATTATCTTTTATTGAATAAAAAATTATTGAATGGTTTAGCATTTGGTAGATTTACAGCAATGTAGTTTGATCCCACCACATCTACATGTATAACAACCTAATTTATTTAATGCATTTTCTAAATAGGTCAGACCTATTTTACCTATCTTTAAAATTTTCAAACAGCCCAGACAAAGAAAAACCCATAGAGTTTTTTGAGCCAGGATTGAAAGACCTAGTCCTTAAACCCAAGTTTGTTTCCCCAACTCCAACTATACCAATATTCCTCATAGTGGTATAACAGCTAGGAAGGAATTAGGGAGAATTGAAAAGGATTAATTTTTAAAAAAAAACCTTGCATTGATCAAACAAGCTTTCAAAGGTACCTATTGGAAGGCTGTGATAGAACAGGCGAGTCTTCTCCAATGCCATTGATTTAACAATTAATTCCAGAAAAAACCAAGCCATAGCCAAAACATCGTCATACACAGGTCCAACACGATACCCTTTTGCCTGCAATATAAACCCATTTTATTCACTACCATGAAGGGTGAACAGAAACATATATTTGAGAAATTCATCCAAATACTAAAAGTTGAACAAAAAAGAAAGTCAAAATTAGGGAGCAAAATTAGAACGGTGATCAAGTATATGCGTAATGTATGCAATGTTGGTCTCATTGATGAACAGGAAAACTAAGGACGACAGCTAACTCAGCATTTCTGATATTTTATTGTGTACGTTACTGTAAGCACCCAAGTCCAGGTACCCTCCCTTCAAAGCTAGCTGCGTCAGGGAGGAAACTTGATCGAATGAGAAGACTTGAAACACAGTGTATTCAACCTACATTGTTGGACTTTTATTGATGTATATATAGGATACAAAGAAGAGGCAAGGCATTTGCCTAAAACCCTAAAGTTGGTTACACACATAAGAAAAATAGCCATCATGTCTAAATAAACCGAAGTACATTGAGAGAATTCATCAATAAAAGTTACTAAATAATTGACACCTGTTGAAATAAAAGAACAAGATTCACAATCTAAAGCTTGAATGCGTTTGAGACTAGAAATCATCATATTCAATTTCGAGAAACTTGGCTGATGCAGACGATCATGTAAAGTTTGAGGATTGAAGTTGCAAGATAATAAAGACCACATGCCATGCTCTTGTATAACAAAGAAATTAGCAGTAGCAGTAAAATAACAATTTAAAGAACGGATCAATTGACTTGGAGAAATTAAATGTACGAACAATGAGGAATGAACACGACAATTTAAATTTAATGAATGAGATAAGGAAACTTGGTCAACTCCTTAAGATGTCACTTTAGATTCATTAGCAACAGTAACAAGATGAGAAACTTTTGGGTAAGAAATGGAGGAAAATGAATAAATGTTACTAGAAATATGGTCTAAGACACTTGAATCAAGAATCCATACCCTCCACTGATTGACAAATGCATGGAGTTGACACTTGGAATTGAAAAGGATTGACCTTGATATTGATTCTCACACTTGTACCTCAAAAATTCTTGGTACTCTTGATCAAAATTTTTAGATTTAGAACTTTCCAATTTAGACACATGAGCAGCCTCGGCTAGAAAACGTTGTGAGGGATAAAAGTTTTCTTGGGTATGACCCATTCCCTTGCAATATGAGTATTCCCAATTCTACCACCACGTCCTCCTTAAATGATTTGATCTCCACCTCTTCCACAAGGGACTGCCACATTTCAATAACTTCAAGTGAGACCAAAACAAAGACACGTGATAAAAAACGTGACCAAACACACTTAACAACTCCAAGTATGTTGAAATAGAGAACAAAGGTCAAGGACAGGATCAAAGAATGCTAGCTAGTTCTACCAAGGTCATGTGACGTCACTCTTCTGGTTAGAGGGCAACATATGGTCTTCACGCACCCGACAAGAGCACCCAAAGAACATGTGGGTGGCAGTGTTTCAAATTCCTTGACAGGGAAGGTTGGTCTTCACTCATCAAGATGCACCCGATCTAGTGCTCGCTAAAGAGAAAGGTGGAGGACAACAGAAAATGACGGCTAATGAAGTCACTAGGTTGGTCGCTGTTCGTCAAGACAAGACCACACGCTTGTCAGAGAAAAAAGACAGTGAATAGTTGCCAACAACTGTCTAATGGTGGTGAGTGACTCTATTTCAACATAAAATTACCACAACAGCAGGATTGATCCGCTTGACTTTAGAGATGGCTACAAATTGGTGAGCATGCTCAAAGCTGATGTATGTTTTTATATATAAAAGGATGAGTACAAATACATCTCGAAGAGGAAGGCTTCAGCCTATATCCTTAACCTAAAGCTCAAAAAACTGGATTTTATGTAAGTTGAACAACAAAACAACATCACCTATTTCAACAACAACCAGCATGGGGTAGAGGAATAAACGAACGATAATGAACATGCCAGTACCTTACTTCGTGCCAAGCTTCCCCAAACAGTGGACAGTCCGGGATATACAGGTGGTTGACGACCACCAAAATCATCAAAAGCACAGTCAACATAGTTGACTAGAAAATGATTTCTTTCAGCATCATCAACCGACTCCTGCTGCACCCTACATTAAACTCACATATTACAAACCATATATACAAAACCTAAGTTTCCCACAACATTAAAAGGATACAAACAATTGTCAAATCAAAGATTTAATGCCTAAGAATTCATGTATCTTTTTCCCTTCTTATTTTCCATTTTCCGTATCTGGTTACAGAGTGAGACATATTGCATGCCTATTTACTAATTCCATGTTACACAAATACCATGAACTACAAGTAATAACAAAGGTAACAAATACTTTCTGGTTGCCCGAAGTTCTCCCATTCCAAGTGTCCGTCCTTCATAGAGGTTTGATCAAGAAACTGTATTTGAAGTTCTTAATACCTCTATATAAGCAAAGGTGTGCACCAATTAAGGATCTCAAACACAAACCATTTACTCTAGGCAAAGTCATTAAGAAAATAAAGTACTATAGTATAGTAATTCTGCTGGAAAGCCACTGTAATTGTGGTCTCCCCTAGCAAGCCTTATTGTTGTCTTTTTGGAACAGTCCTGATCGCAAGAAGGGAATTTTTAGTCTCACATTGAGTAGAGATATGACTTAAATAGAGCTTAAGCAAAAATTCTAAGCACAAATCAAAGAACTAGAGCTCCTAAACCCAATGAAAGATTTATATATGAAAACACCAAGAGCTGTTGTTAAAAGTGAAAACAGGAAACTTTTCTTCAACCCAAACAGCCCCTTAATTTGTTTTCAAACATCAAATTCAATTCATTTGACTTGGATCAAATATAGCTAAAAGGCATACCTGGTTACAATATTAACCATGGCCCGAAATGCAGCAACCTGAAAACAATAGTGGAAAGGTAAGTATCATAAAGAAGCAAACCACTTGAGCAATGAGAGAGAGAGAGAGAGAGAATTAACCAATAAAATATAAAGGCATACAATAACAGTAAATGCAACTCCAGGGCACTTTTATCAAAAAAACGTAACCAAAAAAAAAGAACTGAACTAACTTATTTGCAAACCTGGAGTGTTTCTCCGCCATTGCCAATAAGATGAAGTAGCATGTTAAGAATTGGGTGAAGAAACTGAAGTAAAGCAGTGGAATCAACATTCTTCAAACTATTAATAGCCTGCATCCAGAATAAGTGAATCTTAATCATTCGAAAAAGAGAAACCCATGAAATATGTATACATTGTAAAAGAAATCACACAGCAATCAGTACATCATCAGACAGCCAACAATCTGTTTACAAATAGCTCAAAACCTAGAACTTTTCTAAAATTGTTTAAATTTACAATATATTATGAAAGGCTTGGTCGTGGACTTGATAATAGAACCTATATGACCAGAAGATTGCTAACCCCATTCTAACAAGAAAAGGATGATTTTCTGCATGAAGACGAGGAATGAATGCTGACCAAGCTTCAAGTCCTTCGGCATGGAAATGCAAATTAGATATAATAGTAAGGTACCATTTGGAAAATTTGTAAATAGTACAGAACATACCACAAGTTCTATCCTATGCTTGGTTCACCTTTATAAAATCTACATAATATAAACATGGGCTTTTAAAAGGTTATAAACTTCATTCCTTTGGAAAAGGTGGAACCAAATACAATAAAACAAAAAAAATATTACAAAATAAAACGACTGCAATGATTTTGTCTTATTTTTTCCTCTATCGGGAAATGTGATACTAAAGATGAAGTTTCCTTCGGTATCAATTGAAAGGTTAGGAACGTTGACCTGTTTTTCTTTTCACTTTTGTAGGAAGAAATGTTTATCCTATCATTGTCATATTGAAATACTTATAATACATTAAAAGGTTCCTGCTGAAACAGTTTGGAAAGCCGTTATATGTAAAGAACACCTGAGAGAGGATCAATGGAGAATTGAGATACCATCAAGAGCTATTACTTTTTCCAGTCTATCGTTCCTATAACTATTATCCTATAAAGAAAACTTACATTAGAACATGAGTTAGAACTTAAATCAATCCAATAATATGAGGATTAACCCTCACTTACATCTATGTTAGTCATTTTATTATCGATATGGGATCTTTAACACTGCTCTCAACAATGAGAATTTGAAATCTTGAGTATGAAGTTTGTAAGACTAGACATCTAAAAATGTATAATGGCCAAATAGTGGTTGGTCAGAAGGCCTAACAACACTTGCTATTATTTTCAGACTTTATCTCTACTCAATATGAGATTTGGGTTGTGCCCAATGCATCCCCCCCTCAGACCCATCACTATTGAACTTGGTGCATTTATAATATGGAAGGTGGCTCTTTTCATATTTAAAGGATGGGCTCTAATAACATCTTAAAAATGTAAGATGACGGTTGCCCTTCACTTGTATACTCTATTTTAGTCATATCACTAGTCAAGGTAGGATCTCCAAAAAGCTGTAAAAAACCAATAATGATTTTACCAACATATGAGTGGAAAACAGTGAGAAGCAAAGACAGCTAATTTATGGTTTCCATCAACCATTTTTTCGTTTCTGCACTACTGAAAACAATTATTTATAAAAAGAAAGAGCACTGAGACATCATCATGAAGCACGTAGCAAGTATACATAAGTCAAAAGGATTCAATATGTCCCCTCCAGTTCAAGAATGAAAATGAAAAAGTAGCCCCCCAAAATGAGTACAATATACAACGTACACACAAATCTAGAATAAACAAATACAATAAACAAGAACACCAAAATCACAAAAAAAAGGCTAGACAAGAATGATACCTCCAGAAGTTCAGAACCCCATGGTGGACTTGTTCGAAGAGTGTGCCGATCATATTCAAGAAAGAAATCTCTAATACGTTCATTGATAGGGTATAACGAAGAACAAAGTCGTAAACGCAATCTGAAGACACTTTTCCCATCTTCCAAATAATCCAATCTCTCCTACAGAAATAAGAACTCAATATAAAATGTGCTGAGTTCAAAATTCAAATATAATAATAGAAACCAATCCAGAGCCACATAAAATCAAGAGCAGTACAATACAATTCAAAGACCAGTAACCATCATTGCAATTTTAAAAGAAATAGACAACCATACTATAAGTTTACTAATGCATGAAGCACCATTCTAATAAGTTTACTAATGCATTAAATATTCAAAGACAACCATCATTGTTTTGAATATTTAATATCCTCCAAAATTGTGAAAACTTAAAATGTCCTGGTATTGGGGGAGTGCAAAGCCTTGTAAACCCAACACTAGAATTCCATACTTCCAATAGGGGAGTTCAGGACTCAACTCCTATACATTGCGATTGGGTCTTAACAGTTATGTCAGGATTGCTTAACATATGTAAAAAAGTTAACTCACTAAGTTAACTTGATATATTTGTTCAACTTCTTGTTTTCACCACTGATGTAAGATACACATATAAATGAATGGATTAGCTACGAGATCATTGAACTCTCTTAGGCATTTTTCATATTCTCCAGTCTCAAGTAGATATAACTTAAAAGAGAGGTTTTGAACAATTAAATGAGGAACTCTTCACCCTTTCATAGAACTCTTAAACAAAGCAAACCTTCCTATTTTTCGACCAAACATACCATCAGTTCACAGAAACCAGAGAGAAAAGGAATAAAGTAACACATGAAATTTAATTAACATATATGTGTACGGTAATAAACACACACCCGTCCTGAATCCTGTAGATAGTGAGGAACCAATTCTCTCATAATTGGAAGATTTATTTCCGACCGCAGCCTGTATAGAACAACAAAATCATAAGCTGCCATATACCAAATTAGGAGTATAAGTGCCTTTTTGGTGACAATTTTATGGGAGTACTTCTCTTTTTTAGAAAAAAAAAACACGCTAGTAAACTGAGGGAAAAGAAAAGAAAAGAAAACATTTTGGCCGCAAAGTACAGAACAGACTATGCACCAAGCCTTCAAGACAAAACTAGTTCTTAGAATATAAAAAGAAAAATAGGAAATGGAGAAAACATAAATGAAGAATCACATTGGCAAAAAATATTGAGTATCATCTGGACTGAAACCATACCAACGAGAGACCTTATCATAAACGATGTAGCAAATAAAGATTTCCAATACAATAAGACTTTTTATATTTTTTTTTCAGTAAATAATCCCGCAAGCCTTGTATTTTGGTTAGCATGCATAGAACATATCTTTCACCGCCTCACACTCAAATTGGTGCTTATAATCAACTAATTGCTCATGCACATATGCTATAGGCTGAGCTTTTCATATGACCAGTTTGAATTAGTAGTTAATCTGCTTATGGATAACATCAGAAAAGATATATAATATAACCAGCATGCCATAAGAATACAAAAAGAAGTAAATCTTTCCAACTCATCAGATGTAAAATTTTAGATCCAGCCTTGCCATGAACACTGCTAATTGTTGTAAATAAAGGTTTATTAGGATAAAAATATCTTTAGAAACTTCCTATTTATTTAAGCATATTTTATTTCCTTATTTTAGAGATGTTGATTGTTACAAAGAGAGGAGCTGAGAATGCAATCCATGTGATAGTTATCAATAAAACTTTCCTGTTTCCCTACGTAGTTCAAGTGTAATTAAAATAGTAATTGAGAATGATATGGTAACCAACCAGTACATTTTAGTTTCACTAAGCAACAGCAACCACCCAAGAACTACCATTAGATAATATTAACACTTAAGCTTAATCATAGGAAAAAAGACCAAATTAAGGAAACATACTGAGCATGGGAAGATAAAGGAAGTGCTGCATATCCAATTACTACCTGTAAATAAGTATAATTCTGAATCATCAATATTCAGCCCCAGACACCAGTGGTAAAATGAAAGGAATGAAAAAATAATAAATTGAGTTGAATGCGTGAATGAATTTACTGGCTTCGGAGATTCTAATTTCGTTTGCAGATCAACATGAAATAAAGTAAATAGAAGGTGGTGCGTTGGTGTCCACATGGCAGGGAGGGAAAGTTTAATTTCATCATGGTAGCAAGCAACCCTAGCTCCAACAGCAATTTGGGTGTGACTCCACTTCTGGAGAGATGCATCCAGACCTGGATCTCTAGGATATATTGCCTGAGCAGATTGAGTTACATACAAAAAAATAAAAAATAAGATGAAAGTGTATAAAGAGCAACGAAATTCCTTAAGTAAAATAATAAGGAAATAAAATAGAGGACACTACCTCCAATGGCTGCCTACGGATATCACCATCATCCTCCCTGAGTTCAACCCGTATAAATAAATTCCTTTTCCTACCCAAACTTAGTGTCAACGGATACACGTATAGGCAGTGAAAAAGTTGCAAAAAAGGCTCGTTTCTTGTTGTAGTGCGGAAGTCAAATGCATGGAACTATATTTTAATCAATATAAAGCACATTAGCAGAGGCCTGGCATATATAAATAGAATTACACAAAAACCACAGTATCATCACCACCATAGCAAAATAAAGCACTGTTGACATCATTGTCTTAACCAAATACAACATAGACTAGTAAGATTAGAAGATTCCTAGTGAAGTGAACAAGATGAGCAGAAACAACCAAGAAAAAAGACCAAGTTTTGAAAATTAGGCCCTCCTTTAATTGTTTCAAGAATATACACAAATTTCGTCTTCTGCTATGACTAAGACATAAATCATTCAACAATTAAACCCGTATGACCAGAAATGTCCAATTTAGGACAATTCTGCATGTACACCCCACATCATTAAGGCATTTGGTGTAGCAATGCACGAGTTACTATCTTTTAATAGCTAGTAACTTTATTCTCTTAATTTACTCAACAATGATAAAACTTAACACCATGGTACAGTACACTATAAAGCTGTCTCCATGATCATACACTAAAATGTCCATAATTACCACTATCTTCCTTGCAAAGACCAAGTCTAAAAAAAATATCAACCAGAACTCAGCTACAAATTCACTTCTAGGACAAAATCTATTATTAATTCTTTAAAAAAAGTAAGTTCTACTCTACGAAAACTAATCCAATCTACTAACTAAAGTCTGTCAGCTCGATAAAAAGACATAATACTTACATCATCAGCATTAAAATCTGAATTTCCATGTTGAGTTGCTCCATTTCCGGAAGCTGGAGATATTACCCTGGGGATGCTACCCTGAGGATCATCACCACCATTACTAGTATACTTTCCAGAAAGTGAATCTGCAACACGGTCCCCTGGATCAACAGAATCATTGGTTATACTTCCACTTTCTGACACATTCTCCAAATCAGCATGGGAAATCTGGATTTTCTCAATTTCCAGTCTCAAAACACCTTTGACCGGTTTGTGCACCTTCCGTTTAGGATCCTAAACATTTTTCATGAAATACCAACCACAACAAACAGATCAGAGTTCAACTCTACTTTTTTAATCATAGCAATCATACAAGTCTGTCTTCTCAAGAAAAGAAAAAATGCAGTTACCAAAAGTTGAGACTTAACAACATAAGAGGCACAGCAGTGTCATATGGACCAAACCTAGACTTCTACATAACCTTTAGAAACCCAAAAAATTAGACCAATTAAAACTGTTAAACAATATGAAAGAGAGAAAGGCATTGAACCTAAACTGTGTTTCTCAAATAGCACGAATGTTTTATTTATATTGAGAAAATAGAGGAGATTTAATATCTCTACAGGAATAAATAAAAATGCTCCTAATAATACATATATAATCTATAAATTCTAGATTATATAGGATCTGCTCCTTGCTTATATAATTATAACATAAACAAATTTGAGTTACATATATTGAATAAAACAAACAATTGATCATAGAGGACGATGCAATCACAAATTAACATTTTAATCTCATGGAGGAATAGACAAACAAAAACCAAATAAGAGGAACAAATAAATAAATATTTAAAGCATACTAAATAAGTGTAATACAGTGCATATGAACAAAACCGATGAAACAAAAAATAATGAAAACCTATGAGAAGAAAATTCAATAAATAAATAATATTTTAATGCATGCTGAATAATTGTAATATCACGCTATTGTCAGAGTCATTGGAAATGGATCTTGACTAGCATTTAAAAAGAGGTTATATGGCTGTCCAGATCCATCAGTACTATTCATAATCACAAGTTATGCATTAACGGCTGCTGGAAACTGTTTCCATACTTATTTATAGCATAATTAACATCTGGGTATAGTGGCTGGCTTATCATTATCCTAGGGTTATACTTTTTAGCTTTACTATTAATGTACTTCAATCTGAATAATAATAATAATAATAATAATAATAATAATAATAAATAATAGAGAGATGCAGGGTGCCTACTAACACAAGCAGTTCACCAAATCTCTATTTTCTTCAGCAAATTAAGCAAGAAATTTTGTTCCTGAAGAACAAAATCAAAGACAGGAAACCTGAAACGCACACCTGAAGTGATTCCTCCGTATAGCATTCTTTTACTTTATTTAACGTTGAAACCTCAACTACCACAGAATTTCCATTAGAGTAACTCAGCTTTCCATCTAAAGACATTTTTGCACTAGTCTCAAAAACACCTTCATGAGTACTTGAACCAGATACACTTGGAGCAAGAGGGCTGCTCGGGGAAGCAGGCCCTACTGAAGCTGCACCAATACTGCTATCAAATAATGATACAATGGTCCATGCGAAGGACTCTTTGTAAGGCATGATTTTAGACCACACCTGCAGTTTTTGCTTCTCTCTCTCAGTCAAGTGCACCTGTCCAAGTGAAGTGAATGTTAAAAGCCCATCCAATGCATCATTTCACACACAAAAGTCACCCAGTAAACTATACACCTAAATAAGCAAGAACCACATTAAGCAAGAAAAAAATTCATGAACCAAATTAATTTCTAGAGAAAAAAATATAGAGTACAAGCCAGAAAATGCAGTTTAGGACTTGCTCTCAATTCAAATTTTAATTTAAATTTTGTTACCAGTATGAACACCTGTCCAAAAAAACTAAATAAAAAACAAATAATGTCTTTCCTCCATTTTTTGAATTGTCCAAGACCAAAAGCACATTAATGTTCTCAGTTAAAAGCCTAGTTCAAGTGCCTAGCTTCCCATTCTTTATTAATGTGTTTTCCTGCTGCAGCATATGGTTTCATTACATCTTCAAGTCCCATATAAAGGAAATTACACTTCTACTCTCCCTTTTCTCTCTCTTCTCCTTACCCTTTTCTCTCTCTTCTCCTTACCGTTTTTCACAGTTTCCCTATATAAAGAGCAGATCCCCAAGGAGGATAGTCAATATCTTCACCTTACTTGTGAAATCATACATTGTGGGTCCAAAGGATGCTCCTATATACTTTATGTACACGCATAATAGTAGATGCTCTGCTGAAAATTCTTAGCTAAAGCACAAAAATAGACAACAAAGGGGAAAAATGGCAATACATACTGGATCTTTACGTGAATAAACAGAAGCAGTAACCCCGCCATCTTCAGTAGCATGCTTCTCTAACTGGATTAACAAACAAACTGAAGCAGATGGTGCATCTAAGTAAAAGACTGCACGAGGTTCATATGTAATTTTGGCCTGGCAATTGTAAAAAACGGGGGGATGGGGGTAAATCATGGTCACTTCAAAATCATCCATTGATTTCATATATTAAAAATCCACAAAATAATTTTGAACTTGCATAGCTTACATCCTGCATTTCTGTTGGTAAGATGTGAAAGTAAAAGTCTTCTGACAACTTTTCTCTTCTCTCCCTATTGTATAAGCAAATTGTACCATAAAAGGGCTCTACAAATCAAGAGAACAGAAACAGAGCACCGTGTCAGACAGTTGAACCCACTTTCAGCATTAATACTAAAATTAAATGGTATAGCATTGGCAGCTGCATAAAGAGATGAAGCAATTTGTCTACCACGTTATCCCACCAATGTCAACAACATAACACTCACCAACCAATCCTGCTTGAAATTGTAAAGACTGAACTTTTACAGATATCTTCATTCCACTGACATGCCGAACAGAAAAGGAATGACAAAGAAAAACTTAGTTGGGCCAGAACAACGGCAAAAGAAGATCAAAATATACTCTACTCAGAAACAACTTCTAACGAATGCCATACTGCGATATAGGAGTTTCCGGTATTCTTTGTCCAAATATCAATGCCCTCTCATTTTCCCAATCAAATGCAGGTTCATAAGCAGGAAGGGGAGATTGACCGATATGCTGCACATTCAAGTAAATAAATAAATAAATAAAACCAAAATCTGTATCAATAAAGTTTCTACAAGCTTGAATTGTAAAGTAGCAGAGAATCTCCAACAGAATAAAAACAAGGAACTAAACCATCAACAACCTTTGGAGTATCCGCATGCAGCAAGTCACCATCTGCACCTTCCGGAAACTGCCTTCCTGAAGTACTTGGTGCATCATCTTCACTAATATCATCACCCTTCGTTCGCCTTGCCCCAGCAAGCCGCATTTCTGCATACACCAATAATTTCGTTCAAAAAAGCACTTCCTACAATCATTAATCACCCATATGCTATCCAGTGTGTTATGATGCAAAATGAGAAAGTTGGTATGATGAAGAAGCAGAGGCGAAAAGAAAGAGAAGTACCCCTTTTTAACACACAAAACCCCTTTTCCATATACCATTGTCATATCCATTATTAGTATTAGCCAGTTTACATTAACAAAATTTTGTTGGTCCAAATGGAACTAGACTTGAATCTCTTAATCAAGGTATCGCTGATTTTAGCTTTGTAGAAAGAACATGGTTGGGAGTAGAGACGACCTCAAAAAAGGTGATTAGGTTTCTCAGCAAAGACTAGTAATAAACAGATGGTGAATACTCTGCACACCAATCAAGATGACAAAATATACACATTTCAAAATTTAGAAAAATGAAAGCATAAAATTGCAAAATGCAGAAGCTAGTATGACAAAAAAGAAAAATAAGAAGAACAACAACAAAAAAATAATGAGTTTCTCTATGTAATAATAAAAATTAAAAGAAGCTATACGAAAAGTGAGTCAAAAAATTAACTTAAGCATAAGCTAATTTTAGCTTATGGAGATGCTAGTTTCAATTTTTCTTCCTATTCTTCTCGTCTAAAAGTTCTTAGGAAGAAAAAGCGGACTCAAGATGCATATACTAAAAACACTAACTGCAAATAAACACAACCCTAAACCCACCACCCACATAATCTAGAGAGTGTTATGACACAGAATAGAGAAGCTGGTGTGTTAAACAAGAAGCAAAAATAAAAAACAAATAAAAAGTCCAAGAGAAATAAATACCGATATCAGTTTCACATACTATTATTAGCATTATCCCAGTAACTAACTACGTTCCCATATAAACCCGGTTTCACAATTTTAACAAAGGTAAAAACAAGAAATAGCAGAATGGAAAAAGTCGTGCTACGATAAAATTATACGCAAGTACTCTTTGGAGAAAATAAATTAAACTAGGTTTTTTCTTTAAGCTAAAATTATATCATGCATGAAATTAAAAAACTAGTTAGTATAATTTTTCTCATGTTAACTTCTCCAAAAGCTTTATTTTTTTAACTTATGCTAAAGAAACTCGGTTGATCTTTCTTTGCGGAGAATATTATCAAAACAAATAGTAAACTGACACAACTAATGGAGAAGGAGCAGAAGACAAAAGTAATAAAAGAAAGATAACACCAGTCTCCGTCCATGTCACATGCTATAACTAGCCCTATCCCATTAATTAACCACACTCACATTTAAAGCCCATTTCACTATTTCCAAAAATAGAAAAACAAAAATCGCATAATGCAGAAGCTAATAAGATTATAAAAAGTAGCAAATAATTATACATAATTAAAATAATTTGAAAAGAGAAAGAGAGATAGAGGGAGAGAGAGAGAAACAAATACCGGTCTCAATGTCAGTGTCAGGGCCTTCATATATCTGGTTCTGAAACGACGGCGTTCCAACGGAATCATAGTGTCCATACTTGTTCTCATCCTTGACCCAATCCGTGGTATAGCAATGGACCAGTTCGTTGAGGTGCGGCCACTGCTCCAGATTCTCCTCAAACTGCACAACACAACACAACAACCAAACCACGTGTCACTTAGCAAAAAACGCAATGTTTCCACTAGGACTCGCTCCACCGGTTACCTACCGTGTTGCGCCACCGCGTGGTGGCCGGCGTGGCGTCGCGGCGTTGCCGGAGGTGGAGCATCGTAGATCTAGGGTTTTCCGTACGAGAAACGCGGCAAGACGGCGTCGCTTCGGGATCAGAGGTTAGAGAGACTGCGCGCAATGTGGAGCATTAGCTGGATCTGGAAGAAGGCGAAGAAGCATTGCGAGAAAGATGAGAGAGAAGCAAAAGAAAAAAGTTGTTGAAGTGCAGAGAAGAAAAAGAAGAAGAAGAAGAGAGAGAGAGAGAGTGAAATGAAGTCAAAAAGAAGTCCAAAGAGAGAAAACTCCAAAGAGGGTTCATATGTACACAGCAGAGTGGTGTCGGACCCAATGTCTCTTTCTATTATTTTTTTCTGAACTTCATTATTCTGATATGCTATATTCTCTACAGTTTCAAAAATTTCAAGAAAAAAATATCACACTTTTCCTTTTATGTATGCAAAGATATAATATAATAAAATATTGTTAACAAGTGGAAGGTACCATAAACATAAGTTTTAAATAATTCCTTTTATTAATACAACTTTATAATATTTCTAACTAACTTTGATTTTGATTTTGATTTACACAATTTTTTATCATTTTATTCCTATTATTACAATAACTTTTTTAACTGTTTACCCCGTTGTCATAACAGTTGATTTCAGATTCAGTAACATGCTGTTTGTTTCTACTCATTTATTACAAAGATGGTTAAACAACAACTTCTTCAAACTAAAAAACATTATTTTTTTTAAAATAAAATATTTTAAAATTCATTAATTTGAAAAAAAAAAATATAGGGTTCACTTTAAAAAAAATCAGAAAACTGTCTATTTTTTAAAGAAAATTAAATTGACAAATGCACACAAAGTTTAATTCTACTTACTTTAGTAAAAAACATTTTTAAAAAAATTAATCCTGATACACTGATTTATTGCTAACATTCTCTAATATTTTAAAAGAAAAACATACTTTCTCTGGAAAAAATTACTAAATTTAATTAATAATGAAACTCGGCAAAATGTATGTTAAAAGGTTAAGTATTAATTTTTTCATTAATTATACATGATAATTTTTAATTGAACAACCAGATAAAAGCCATTCAGCCTATAATGTTTAGATTATTTTCTCTAAAAACAAATGTCATAACCATTTAAGTTTGATTATGGACTTTTTTTTTTAACCATATAATTAATTAAAAGTAAGAAAACCATATATATTGATCCAAATGTTCAAATTAGTACGTTACTTTTATAATAATTGTCTTTAATGTTATATTTGTCAAAATAAAATTATTTGATAATGGTTTAGGGTTTTAATCATTTTAATTTTCTTGCGACTCATGTTTTAATAATGGAGAAATTATCATCTCAATTATTTTACGAGTATTTTAGTTGATTTGATGCTATTTTCTTAGTTATTAAAACAAGATGTTATAAAATATTGGATATGTTTTAAGTTCATTGTTAATTTTGCATTCTTAATAATACTATCAAAAATTGAAATTAGATGCTCACTATACTTTTTTTAATTGTATTGTGATTTCACTTTTAAGTTATATAAGTGGTTTTGAATTTATTTTTCATTTTTTTAGATGTTTAAGTATATATGTTTTGAATTACTTCATAAATTTGGATTTGTGATTAGAAAATATGTATTATACATTTCCTTTTTGAAATTTTGGATAACTTTTCCTAACCACTTACCAATACATTGCATCTCATGTATACTATTAAATCAAAATGTAAAACCTTAACATCTTATTAAGTTTATTTTTTATAAACTAACTCTCTATAAACACACACCTTTTTTCTGAAATAGGCTCGTGTATTTTTAGTTGAAATAAGTTTAAGTTTTTATTGTTAATGTTAAAGATGAATGTTGAACATAGTTTTTTCAACCAATTATAACTGGTATTATTTTTAATTGATATAAGTGAAGGTTATTTTCTACTAACATTAATTAAAATTTAGGTAAAAATTAGTTATTAACCAGCTTCAATTAAGGTTTTTTCAACCAATATTGGATGAATTAATTTTCAATAAATGTCAATTAAGATTTATTTATTTTGTCCCAACCACACCACATGGGTATGTGACCCTCAGCACTCCTCAGAGCCGCCCACTCCAGAATGAAAGTTATCCTATACGACATGCGGTCCTCAACACTCCTCAGAGCTGCCCACTCCAGAAGGAAGGACACCCTATACGGCATGCGGCCCTCAGCACTCCTCAGAGTCGTCCACTCCAGGATGAAAGCTCCCCCATACGGCATACGACCAGTAGCAACCCTCTGAACCACGTACCGGTACTAAACCCCCTTATGAAGAACGCGGCCGCCAGCGTCTCTCTTAGGTCGCTTGCTTCACAGAACCCTAGTAAAACAGCCTGCATCCAGTCACAACCACTTCAATGGTTAGGCGGACAAAAAGGACCCAGCCACTCAGATCCGCATGACCGCATACCAGATATCGCACATTCAACACAGCCCCAGTGGCGATTACCAATAATTTCCAAAGGACCTCTTGGTAATTTTGGTAATTTATTCCTTAGCACTGGACCCAAAGGCAACTGAAAAGGGGATTTGGGCCTAGAAGCTCATTTCAGGTATGACTCACACAGGTAGAAAAGGGTATAAATAGCATATTGTTTTATGCGTTGATTACGCATTAAATATTCTCTGAATCCCTGACATAACATGTGTTGACTTAGATATTTGACATTTCAAGCGCGTTTCATAATCGGTCCAGGACAACCATCGGAGCAAGGAAAGATCAATCAGAAGTCGAGCACCAGGACAGCTAGGTGAACCCAGGGAGTACACTTTGGTCCTATAAGAACAAATTTAGTCATTTTAATCAAATTTTATTAAGTTTATTTGACATTTCAAGCGCGTTTCATAATCGTATTTGACTTAACATTAAAACAAAATTTGTCAAACAATATAAATAACTTAAATACAATCATGAAATGCGTACGAAAGATCAAATAAACCTAATAAAATTTGATTAAAATGACTAAATTCATGTATTTCGAAAGATGAATAACTAAATTAGTCCAAAATTTTGAGATAGACTAATTTCAAAATTTATTTAAAGTTAAAAGATAAAAAACATATTTAACCTTGAAATTGATTAACACTTAATATGATAACCCTTCTTTTAACCAAGATAACTTAATGGAAGAAAATGTTACAATGAAAGTGACTTAATGAAAGAAAATGTGAGAACTTTGAAATACTTTATTTAGTTTTTTCTTACTATTATTCTATATTTTCCTTATCCAACTTTTTCCAGCAGCTATTTTTGCTTCTAAGAAAAGCGATTATGGTGGAAGCCATCTTTTGAAATCACTTTTTTATTTTACTTTTTATTTTTTTGTTCAGTAACCTACGCAGCTACGAAAGATTTGAAGGAAAGGTACAGCGTGAGAATGATTGAAAAAGGGGTGAATTATTTTATGCTGTATATCACCCTGTCTTGCATTAAAAGGAATGTATAATTAATATTTGTATGTAATTTAATATTCAACTTAAGCAAATTTAGTATTTTATTCCTAATTGAAGGTTAATAATTATGCATTAAATTTATATTTTCGGTTGACCCTTCCTTTTTTGTTTTTCTATTTGAGTGTTTTTAAAATACATTGTACAAAATAAAAAAATTATAAAAAAACTTGACATATAATCTGATTGAGTGAGTATAGTACAAATCATTTAAAAACTATTGATAGTATTTATTAAAATTATTAATAAACATTTTCTTACACATTAATTTATTACGTGAAATTACTTTTGCTTTGTTCAAAAGTAAAAAAAATAAATACAATGAATAAGAAGGAGACGATTATTTTCAATTCACAATTTAACAAAAAATGTCATGATGAAGATCTTAAATAGATAAAATATTTGTAAGGATTAAAATATCTTTTTTATTACAGACAGAATGCAACAATGAAAAACTTATTGTGGGTTAAAAAAAATGTATAAGTCATACTAGTCATTCATTATCATTAATAAATAGTTATCCAAAAGATATCAATAAATGGTAGATCTGAAAAAAAAAACATTAATAACCAACACGATAATTTTTTACTGAAAAATCATATCCAACATAAAAAAAAATCATAATATATATATATATATATATATATATATATATATATATATATATATATATATATATATATATATATCGATATTGAAAGTTACATTACCACAATTAAACTTTCGACTACATTATTAAAGGACATAAGTTGTGGTGTCCACTAATACTGTATTAAAGATCTCAACTTTACATCTCATAGATAAAAAATGTTTTAAGGGGAAGCGAGGTCCGGATAATTGATGGATGGAAAGAAAGATAATTATTTTTTAATGTTAATTTTTATTCATGATTTTAATTTTATATTTAAATTATTGGTATAATTACAAAAATATAAATTATTAAAATTGTTTTTAATTTACGTTTTTTTATATTTTTTTCTATGATTTTCCTTACATTCTAGAAAAAAAGTAATTCTTTGCAAACAATAAAAATTTGATACGTTTCCTATCACATTCATTGTTAAGTTACAAATAGAATTTCATTAAAACATATTTCATTTTATAAAATTTTCATTTTTCTAAAATATTTTCTCTAGATATTATTTACCTTCTCTTTATGTTTTTAACATCTTGTCTCGTCTCTTTAAATATATGAGTCCACCTCAGAACTTTTTGTGTCAAGAGCAACAAATATATTCACTTAAAATTGTTAATATAATAAATTTAGTTTTTCTATTTTTTTAAGTAAATTATAGATCTTGTTGTTGCCTGTGACCTCTAAGAAGTTCGCATGTGACTTTAGGTAGTTATAGGTGTTTCCCTACTCTATTGTGGTCATGAGGGTGTGTTCAGATAATTAATTTGAGCTTCCTTTGTATAGTTAGAGCTACCTAAGAGTTTTGGTATGTGTGGAGTCTTTGTGGGCAAAAACTCTTCATCTAAGGTAGTCGAAGCTAGTTTATTTATAATTATTGCTTTGCTCTAAATTGATAGATTGAGTAAGATGATTGATTTGAACGGTTATGTTATCACTTTGAACTAGTGTTTTGGTTGAATTGAAATTGTTGTTTGTAGAGTTGATTTGATTTGGCTGGGATTATCCAATTTGCTTTACCTAATGGTTATTTTTAACACGACAAGATATTTTAAAATAAGAAAGAGCTAGAATTGCCTCCATAAACAAGTTGAATAACCTACCTCGATCAAATCATAAGTTTAATTTATGATACAATGTTGGGTGGTACAGCAAAACCGTTGAGCGCCACTCCCATGAACCAAGAAAATGAGCTCCAAATGTCTAAGGAGTCGAGCACTGCTCTTGGACCGTTAAGCGCTCACATGTCAATGAGTTCTAGTGACGTAGGGCGTCTGACGCTACCCTGGAATCATTGGACGTTCACTTGACGATGAGCTCTAGCGTTAGGTGTTTTGCTCCCTCACTTGGCGCCATCTCGAATTTCATTCTAAAAATTATAAGACTCATGGCGTTGGCGTTGGGCGCCATTGAGCTTCTGTTGGGCATTACTTTATGTTTTATGTTATTTTCATGTTTCAATGTTTGATTTTAAGTCTATAGGTTGATTTATGGACAATGATGAATCATTTAATATGCAATGTGTCGTATTTGGTTGTTGGATGAGGATAGTAGAGATTTCCAAGGAGGAAATACTACATTGATCTTAAGCTATGATGTATTGAATGTTGATTCTATAAAAGGAATTCTCTTGAATTTGTCAATATCCTACTTATGTAGAGGAATATATCATATGTGAGAGTTGAAAGAGCTTCATATTTGGAGTATTGGTAAGAGACTAAACTCGCAGATATAAAATTTACCATGTCATGCTTTACGAAAGGATGTTTCCTGACATTGATATATAGTTATAGCTCCTAGGAGACTGTGGTGAGATATGACAAATGCATAATCTCTTAGGCTACTTAATACACATTTCTTTCAAAAGTAGAGTCAATTGTCGTAGTTTTATGAGTACTTCTGAGCATGTGTTGTACACACTTGATATATTAATTGTATGAATTTTATGATTGCCTTAAACGAAAGGAATTTGATCATATCTTATTTATTTTGAGAAAATGAAATATTATAATTACACTTATTTACCATGTTTTTGTTGTTGGTACGTGGTTTGTTGTGATCATATGGGATATATGAGGAGATGATGTGGAAAAATGGACTAATAGGTTGGTAGATATATAATATATACGTGTATGTGTGTGTGTGGACATAAGTTTTTTTATTGGTCCTTTATCATATTTATAAACAAATTTGTCTTAAAAATAATAGATAAACCAATATAGGTCAATCAACATTTTGATATAGGTGATTTTCATATTCTTCAATGGTTGGTGTTACCTTTGAGTTTTCTTCCAAGCATATGAGGAAGTTTTATACTATATGTGCTTGAATCATCTAAAAAGATTATTTTATAGTAATTGAATACATAGAATTGTTGATTTTACATTTTAGAAGTTTCGAAAGTGGTATAAAAGCACTTAAAGAATTATGTGCATCGAGTTGGAAGACTTTAGGTGTTGGATTTTGAATTTTATTTTAGAGTAAACTACTTACTAATAAAGGAAGTCAATTTAAAATTATGAACATATTTTGATTATGATGTGCTGGAAAATTTTTATACAATTAAAGTTAGTTAATATTTATGTGAAAATGAAATATTATATTTTTTAATGATAGAATTAAATATTTTATGTTAATGTTAACTTAAATCGAGTGTTAATTAGTGATAACTAGTGTGAGTTAGTATATTTGTTAGTTTAAGTGGAAATAGGTTTCATTTGAAGTGTAAAACAAGTTGGAATGATTGTGTTTTCTTGTTGCTACATATGTCATTTGAGTGTTGAATTGGTTACTTGAGCGACGCTTGATCAACGGTCTTCGTTGCATGAACAATGTTCATTGCTTAAGATATATTTAAGTTTGACCAATATAAATATCAAAATAATTCTCTCTCATATAAACTTGAAAAGTGTTAAAGTGATGGAAAGTTAATAACTTTATGTAATTTTTGGAAGGTCGTGACTTTATGCATTAAGTGACATTGCTCAAACAATGAAACATTTAACTTTAACTTTAACTTTGGTTTTAACACTCAAGCAAGTAAGATACTAAACTTGCTTTCTATTTTATAAGCCCAAGTGATAATAAGTATAAGTGAAGAATGAGCAAAGGAGAATGAGTATCATTCTTCCATTGAATGAGTATCAAACTCACTTAAGCTCACTAAATTTCTTATTTCAATGTGTTTGTGTGTGATTGTATAATTGAATGACGAATCAAAAACATGTGATGAAAAATGGTGATTTATAAAGAATGAAAATATGTAAGATAAATTGTGAGGAGTATTAAATATTACTAATTTTGAAATTATTATGTTGGATATTGAATAATGTAGATGAATTAAGTTAGTTATGAGTTGATTTGATTGATTGACATGTTTTACAAATAAATTAGGTGTTAGAGTGGTTTATTGGAAAATGAATTAATATAATGGTTAAGATACAAGATATCCTAACACTTTGATCGCATCGAAGGATGCCACTGTTTACAGCGATTTGGGGGGTTTGATTGACGTTCCTTTGAGCTGATTTACAAGAGAGTAAATTGTGGATTTGAGGAATAACCGGAATATCCTATCTCATTAATGGTGAGAAGATTTGGGTGGATGAAATGTAATTTTACAATATTGTCCATTGCAATGTGTGTGGATATAGAAAAATGAGTAGATGATCGATTACATAATCGATCCTAGTGTGGTGTAGTGAGTTGTATAAATCGGCTAGGGAATTGATCCTGTGTTTGTGTTTTGTGAGTTAGGATCAGTTTGTTGTTGTGGTGTGTGTGTGTGAGTTATCACATTTTTAACCAAAAAATAATTATAATGTAATTATAATTTTTATAATACAAAGCATCAAAATATTTTTTTATTGATATTATTTATTTTTTATTATTATGATTATTATTATTGAATAACACTTTTTGGATAAATACATTTTTTTTAAGTAATTCAAAAATAATTCATATTAATTTTAAGAACAAGGACAATTCAGTAATCTAAATTTTTTATCTATTAATTTTTTTATCTATCACATGAGTCAAATCTTTCACAAATTTTCACCTCCAAATTCACCCACACTCACCCTCGAATCCATTCAAATAAACAACACAAATTATACCTCTAAATTCACTTAAATCATCCATTCACGCCCCCTTTAATCAATCTCTTGAAAGGAACACAACCTAAGTGAGTGAGTAAAGATTAATATTTGAAATGATATTTATACCGAGTTAAGATCATAATATTGAGTACAAAATTTCAATAAGTAAAGGAAATTTCATACTTTCACTTATAGACAAAGATATTATCTAGTGAGAAATTAAATATGAGAAATTATTTCGCATAAATTGTTTGTAAGAAATCGTCTTACGAATAATACAAAGTTACAAAAAAATTTAAATTGAGTCTTTATATATATATATATATATATAAAATCTTTGATGTGATATATTATGTGTCTTCCTTATATTAAATTACCTCAATGTCATACAAGGCTAGGCTTATGTGAAAAAAATTATTAAAATGTATTGCATGGATAATTTTGTTGAATGACATGTATTATCTTCCGTTTGACAATGTATGATAATGTAAATTCAATAAATATTAAAAGATATAGTGATGTGAACAAGTTACGTTAGCTTACTTTATTCGGTACATATTTATGATTTATTTTATATTATAACCATATTTAATACAAGAATAAATTACATCACAAGTCGTAATGAAAGTTTGAATGATGAAAGTTTTATGTTTTCTTTAACACAAGAAACATTTTCTTTTAAAAACTCAAATGTTTAATAGTTAACTATTGTAAATATAGTATTGAATAATATATAAAAGTTTGTAAGTATTATATTTTCACTTATTGTTTTTTCTCATTTAATTAATAAAATGTAATATTTTAAAATCAATTTTGAAATTATTTTAAAAAAATGTGTATATTTTAATACTTTATGTGTTTAAAATAAATTTATTTCTGATTAAATCAATATTAAATAACAGTAACGAAAGTTAATTTTACATGATGGTTTTTTTCTTTTAATATATATATATATATATATATATATATATATATATATATATATATATATATATATATGTGTGT